>Ga0265298_10001408_pt1 | contig 35659 bp, 31 predicted proteins | sample AusTroGonzalo_MG_3_FD_193486 | JGI IMG/M metagenome (GOLD analysis project Ga0265298, IMG submission 193486) | Bovine rumen microbial communities from tropical cattle in Woodstock, Queensland, Australia - Gonzalo_01 | ecosystem: Host-associated > Mammals > Digestive system > Stomach > Rumen ...
GTGGCCAACCCCTCCGAGATGCTCATCCCCATGCACGAAGCCGGGCTCAGCGGCACGGCCATCGCCGCCATGCTGGATGGAAATCGGCCTTTCCTCTTCGAGGTACAGGCCCTGGTTTCATCGGCCGTGTATGGCACCGCGCAGCGCAGCGCCACGGGTTTCGACGTACGCCGCCTGAATATGCTCCTGGCGGTGCTGGAGCGCCGTGCGGGCTTCAAACTGGGCCAGAAGGACGTGTTCCTGAACATGGCCGGCGGCCTGCGCATCACAGATCCCGCCTGCGACCTTGCCGTGATTGTGGCCGTTCTTTCCTCCAACTTCGACATGCCCATTTCGGCCGATATCTGCTTCGCCGGGGAAGTGGGACTGAGCGGCGAAATCCGCCCTGTATCCCAGGCCGCCCGCCGCGCCGTGGAAGCCGCCCGCGTGGGCTTTAAACGCATTTTCGTGAGCTCCTACACCCACTTCGACCAAAAACCCCAGGGCATCGAGGTGGTGAAGGTGGCCGATATCCCGGCGCTGGTCCGCGCCCTGTTCAAATAAACCTGCTATGAAAGCTAAAGCCTTATTCCTGTGCTGCCTGTTTGCGACAGCCACCCTTTTTGCGCAACCGAAACTGAACCGGAACAACATTCCGGAGATTGTAAAAGCAATGACCCCGCAGGAAAAGGCCCTGCTGGTGGTGGGCTTCAACGGAGCCTGCGAAGGCTATACGCCCACCCTCCCGGGCACCGGCGGCCTCACGCACCCCTTCGAGAAATACGGCATTCCTTCCGTGGTGATGATGGATGGCCCCGTGGGCGTGCGCCTGGAGCCGGACTGGCACGACGGAATGGGTGAGGCGCATTTCACCACCTGCTTTCCCACCGGCTTGCTCACTGCGGCATCCTGGGACAGGGAAGTAGCTTTCCGGATCGGCCACGGGATAGGGGAGGAAACCCTGGACATGGGGGCCGATGTAATCCTGGGTCCGGGCATGAACCTGCTCCGCAACCCCTTGAACGGCAGAAATTTCGAGTATTTCTCGGAGGACCCCGTCCTGAGCGGTTCCATCGCGGCCGCCTACATCAACGGAGTGCAGGAAACGGGCGCGGGTACATCGGCCAAGCATTTTGCTGCCAACAACCAGGAGACCAACCGTTTGGATGGAGACTCCAGGGTGGACGCCCGCACCCTGCGGGAACTCTATACCCGCGGCTTTGAGATTTGCCTGCGGGAGTCGGAGCCCTGGACCATTATGGCGTCCTACAACCTGCTCAACGGGGAATACACCCAGGAAAGTTACAGTCTGCTCACCGGCATTCTGCGGGAAGATTTCGGCTATAAGGGACTGGTGGTCACGGACTGGACGGGTATGCGGAACACACCGCTGCAGCTCCATGCTGGCTCAGACCTGTTCATGGGCGGCATGTACAGCCAGACGGAACACATCCTGGCCAGCCTGGATAACGGAAGCCTGCAAATGGCCGATCTGGACCGGGCTGTCACCAAAGTGCTGGAGTTGGTGGTGAAGTCGGTGTCCTTCCAAAGGCCGGATTTTGTGCCCCCGCTCAAGCCGGACCTGGAGGGGCACGCGAAGCTGGCCCGTGAAACGGCGGCCGAAGGCATGGTGCTCCTGGAAAACAAGGGTGTACTTCCGCTGCAGCCTTCCCGCGTAGCGCTTTTCGGCGTGCATTCCTACGACCTCATTCCCGGCGGCAACGGCGCGGCCTTTGTCTCCTGCCCTTATGTGTCGCAGGTGAGTGATGCGCTGAAGGAGGCGGGTTTTGCCCTGGATCCCCAGCTTGAAAACCTATATAAAGGCTATGCCGCCTTCATCGACGCCGACCTCACCCTGAACCACAAGGTGAATGTGCATGTGGGCTTGCCGCAGAAGGAGGAGCTGGACATCACCCCTCGTCTCATCAAACAGGCGGAGTCATCGGCCGATATAGCCGTCATTACCATCGGCCGCACTTCCGGCGAAGCCAGGGACCGGATTCTTAGCAAGGAGTTCCTTCTGCAGGAGAACGAAAAAAGCCTGATAGAGCGCGTGTGCGAGGTATTCCATGCCGCCGATAAGAAGGTGGTGGTGGTCTTGAACATCTGCGGCGTGGTGGAAACCGCTTCCTGGAAAGAGCTGCCGGATGCCATCCTTTGCGCCTGGCTTCCCGGCGAGGAAGGCGGACATGCCATTGCCGATGTTCTCACGGGTCGGGTGAACCCTTCCGGTCGGCTGCCCATGACCTTTCCCGTGGATTATTTCGACATAGCGGGAGCCGAGGATTTCCCTTATAATTTCATCAGCGACAAGGCCAACGAGAGTGTGGTTCATCCGGAACGGCGCGGGCTGGACCCCAAGAACCTTATGTACACCAACTACACCGAAGGAATCTACGTGGGTTACCGCCATTTCCTCACAAGGGGAGTGGAGGTGGCCTATCCTTTCGGCTATGGACTCAGCTACACCATATTTGAGTATGCTACGCCCGGCATCAAGCGAAAGGGCAACCGCATTGTGGCGTCCGTGAAAGTGACCAATGTGGGCTCTGTAGCAGGAAAAGAGGCGGTGGGCCTATATGTCCACGCGCCTCTTGGAAATTTTGCCGACAAACCGGAAAGGGAGTTGAAGGCCTTCGGGAAAACCAGGCTTCTGCAACCGGGAGAAAGCCAGGTGTTGGAATTCAGCTTTCCGCTCCAGGACTTGGCCTCGTTCAACGCAGAACGCTCCCGTTGGGAAATCGCCAGTGGAAAATACACCGTCTATTTCGGGGCCGATTGCCAAGCCCCGGCCGCATCCTTGCCCTTCAGCCTATAAGCCGCTTTTCCCAAATAAATCGTTTGCTCAGTTTCCCGAAAAAGCTTATCTTTGCATTGTTATAATTCAGAACGACATGAATCTTAGAGACATCAAGAAAGACATCCAGTATGTTATTGGCGCATTCATCGACGACTGCACCCTCTTCCTGAACATGAACCCCGATAGCAAGAACGCCGATGAAATCACCGGCCTCATTGATCAGGCTGTAGATCTGTACAACGATCTTCGCGACAAGGTAGTTTCCGCCCCCAAGGAAGATGTGAAGGCATACTACAAGGCTGTCAGCCAGGAGCTCCTCACAAAGACCGATGGTCTGTACGAAGAACTGGCCGCCGCCGTTAAGAAAGGCCTGGCCGCTTAGTCCGTGGACATAAGCAGCTGTATATCAGCGCCTTATACAAAATCGATTAGACGAAACCGTCTAATCGATTTTTTGTAATGTGCTATCAATCAAAAACTTATCTCCACGCTATGCTATAATGAGGGCCGTAGCCCAGACTTCGCAGCCTTCGCAGCGGCCTACGAAGCCAAGACGCTCGGTGGTGGTGGCTTTTACGGAAACGCAGTCTTCGGCCACTTCCAGGATGGGGGCCAGCGTTGCGCGCATGGTGGCAATATGGGGGGCCAGCTTGGGTCGCTGCAGGGCAATGGTGATGTCTACGTTGCCCACAGTGTAGCCGCGTTCTTTCACCAGTGCAACCACTTTGGCCAGCAGCAGCTTGGAGTCCACGCCTTTCCACTCATCGGACGTGTCCGGGAACAGGTGGCCGATATCCCCCAGCGCCAGGCAGCCCAGAAGGGCATCGCAGAGGGCGTGGATGGCTACATCGCCGTCTGAATGGGCCACGAAACCTGTATCCGAAGGGATGCGCACGCCGCCCAGCCACATGGGCAGTCCGGGAGCAATGGCGTGAACATCATATCCGTTACCAATTCTGATATCCATAGAGAAATGCATAATATTTGCAAAGATACTGGAAAAAAGTGTAAATTTGTGCATGATGAAAAAATGGATTCTCCTTTCCCTTGCGCTTCTTTTTAGCGCCGGTCTTTTTGCCCAGAATGCGGTAGAAGACCCCGATATGAAATATGCGACGGACATGCTCAAGAAAGGCACGGCCGCCCCGGATTTTACCCTCAACGACATTGAGGGCACGCCCGTAAGCATCAAAGACTTCCTGGGGAAGAAAGTGGTGCTGGTGTTCTGGGCCTCCTGGTGCCCGGACTGCCGGGCAGAAGTTCCGGAGCTCAAGGCCATGCAGGCCAAGGCCGATCCAGAGAAAGTGGCCTTCGTGTCCATCTCCTTCGACCGCACGGAAGAAGCCTGGAAAAAGTATGTGCTGGAGAATGAGCTGGGCGGCGTGCAGCTGTTCGACGCTTCCGGCAAAAAGGAATCGGCCGTTGGCGATGCCTACCACGTGAAATGGATCCCCGCCCTGTATCTGATCGACGAAAAAGGCAAGATCCAGCTGGGTACCGTGGTGGCCTCCAAGGTGGCCAACGCCCTGCAGCCCAAAAAGCAGGTTATGAAACTTCAGCAGTAACCCATGGACCATCAGCTTTCATCAGAAAATCTGCCGCGTTTCCAGCAGTATTATTCGGCCGATTCTTTCTGGAAAAAGATCCAGCGTCTGATTAAGAAAGCAGGCGCCAAGACCGTCTATTACGCCTTGGTGCTGTATTATACGCTCATGGATCCCGCCACTCCCTATAAGTATAAGGCCGTGATTGCCGGTGCCCTGGGCTATCTGATCCTGCCCGCCGACATAGTTCCGGACTTCCTTCCCGCCATGGGTCTGGCCGATGACTGGGGTGCTCTGCTGGCCGCCGTGATGTACGTAATCACAGCCATCACCCCGGAAATCAAAAATAAAGCCCAGCAGCAGCTGGGCCAGTGGTTCGGTTCCGTTTCAAAGGAAGATTTAGGCGATTTGGCGTAAGTTTTATTTCCCCGCCAGATATTTCTCCCAGGCCCACGCGGCCTTAAGGGTTTCTTCCACCGTGCGCGTGGCCTTCCAGCCCATCTCCGTATTGGCGAGGGTGGGATCGGCCCAGATGGCGGTGACGTCGCCGGGGCGGCGAGGGGCAAACTTGTAATTGAGCTTGAGCCCGTTCACTTTCTCGAAGGCATTCACCAGTTCAAGCACGCTCACAGGGCGGCCGGTGCCCACGTTGAACACCTCGCACTCCTGCTTCATCTTTCCTTCCAGCATGCGCGTGACGGCAAACACGTGCGCCTTGGCCAGGTCCACGATGTCAATATAGTCGCGCAGGCAGGTGCCGTCCGGCGTGGGATAGTCGTTGCCGAAAATGCTCAGGCATTCCCGCTTACCAATAGCCGTCTGCGTGATAAAAGGCACCAGGTTGTTGGGAACGCCGCGGGGGAGTTCGCCGATAAGGGCGCTGGGATGGGCGCCGATAGGATTGAAATAGCGTAGCAGGATGCCCTTCAGTTTGCCTTCAGAAGCCTTCACGGCATCACGGAGGATGTCTTCGCACATGGTTTTGGTGTTGCCGTACGGCGAGGTAGCGGGCTTGCGGGGCGTAGCTTCCGTCACGGGAACGCTGTCAGGTTCGCCATACACAGTGGCCGAAGAAGAGAACAGCACGTTGCAGCCGCCCTTCTCCTGGGCTGCTTCCAGCACGTTCAGGAAGCTGGTGAGGTTGTTCTTGTAGTATTTGAGCGGCTGGGCCACGGATTCACCCACGGCTTTGTAGGCGGCAAAGTGGATCACAGCATCAATGGGATACTTGGCGAAAAGCGCCTTCACAGCCGCAGCGTCGCAGAAATCCATCACTTCCAGCGGGAGGTCTTCCCGGCCCGTGATTTTCTTAACGCCTTCATAACAGGTGTGGTCGCAGTTGGAGAAGTTATCGGCCACCACTACATCGTAGCCGGCTCCCAACAATTCTACCGTTACGTGGCTGCCGATAAAACCGGCGCCGCCCGATACCAGAACAGTCTTTTTCATTTTATTTCCTTTTTTCTAAGTGCTCTTTTTCGCTCCTTTTCCAGGTAGCGTTCCAACCGGCGCCGATCCCGTTGGGCGCGCCGCTCCAGTTTCTTGAGTTGTTTCAATTTCCGGGCGCGCTCCTTCTCCAGTTTCTTCTGGGCTTTGGCGGCCTGTTTCTCCTCATAGATCCGGTCTTCTTCGGCCCATTTAGCCTCCCGCTCGGCCTGCTTGGCCGCTTTTTCCTGCGCCTTCTTTTCCTTGGCGGTGAGCTCCCGACGCGGTGCCTGCAGGGAATCGGCCGGTGTCTGCAAAGAGTCCAGCGGTGTCTGCAAAGAGTCCAGCGGTGCCTGCAAGGAATCCAACGGGGCCTTCAGGGAGTCCACGGGAGCCTTAAGCGAATCCAGCGGTGCTTTCAGGGAGTCCACCGGCGGCGCCTGGAGCGTATCCACCGGCGAGAGTTGCCGCCCGCTGGTGTCCGGCAGGTCTTTGATGGCCTCTACCTGCTGGCGGGCCCGTTCGCGGGCCACCTGCAGGGAGTCGCGGATGGCGATATCCCGGTAGATGCTCTTGACGTGTCCCGGGAAATAGGTTTCAGTCTGCTTGAATTCCGTATGCGGACGTGCAAGGTAGGCGTAACGTTCGCTCTTGCGCGGGACCAGCGGCGTCACATCCTTGGGCGATTTCGGCCTTTGGTCCGGCTCCCAGCGGAAGCCCTTCAGGGTTCGCTCGTCTTCGGGCAACTGGACGGAAGGATAGCCGTCATTCTTGGGGTTTTCGTAATAATAGAGATGGTCCAGATCCCCGTCCTTGAACGTGGCGTAAATCATTTTGGATTCCACCTTGTTCACGGTGGCCAGTACGCCGTCCTCCTCCAAATAAAAGAGGGAAGAGGCGCCGCCCAGCGCATCGAAGCGCGTGAGGGCGTTGGTGGAGTCGAAGTAGGCCACCATCTCCGTTCCCTTGATCTGGTCGTAGCACTTGGGGGCCTCTTCAATGGTGATGAACGCATTGGAGAGCAGGTGTGCACGCTGCATCTGCTGGTCTTTGACCACCACGAAAATGCTGTCGCCCACATACTGCCGGTTGCCCTCGTGGTAGAAGACGGGGTTCTGGTACAGGCGCACCAGGGAGTCCAGATCGGAATAGGTGAGGGAATCGGCCACCATCTGCATGTTCCGGCGGAACATACGCACGCGCTTGCTACCCCAGAGGAAGTTAATCTTGGTGGTATCCTTGGGCGGCGGCAGGGTGTCCGTCACTGCCTGCAGGGCCAGAGAATCGGTGGGTGCCGGCAAAGCCAGGGAATCGGTGGGGGCCGATTGGGCCGATGTGTCGGCGGGGGCGGGCGGTGCCGGAGGAGTCGGCGGAGTTGGAGGTGCCGGTGGTGCTTCGTTCTGAGGCGGTTTGGGCGGTTGGGATTCCTGCGGTGGCTTGGCCCCCGGCTGCGGAGGCCTTTGGTTCTGGTTGTTCTTTGCGGCAGCCTCTTCCGCTGCCTTGGCAGCTTCCTCTGCCGCCTTCTTGCGGTATTCCATCACCGGGTCTCCGCTGAGGTCCTGAAGGCGTTTCTCGGCGTCCGTCACCCATGCTTCCGGAATGTCGCAACGAGGGATGCCCCGGAGTAACAGCACATCGCTGCCCACGTACAGGGTGTCCCGCACACCTTTTTCATCGGTGATGGACATAATGGCCGGATCCCTGGTCATACGTACCTGCGAGAGGGAATCCATATACTGGATGCGTCCGGCCAGGGCATATACGTTACGGGTGGTGTCCATCATTTCCACATTGCCCAGGAGTTCGGCGTCGTTGCGGTCGCGGAAGTAATAGAGAGAATCGGACCAGGTTTCCTGGTCGGTGCTTAGCACGTGTACCCGGCGGCGGAAGAAAAAGACCTCGTGGTTGCGGTCGTACCAGCCGTCGTGGGCGCTGAGCATCTTGTCGTCCTGCCACATGTCGGTGTTGTAGCCGAAATAGGCGGTGGAAAGGTCGCTGCGGTACTCCAGACGGGAGGTTTTCACGAAAGTGGTGTCCAGGTACATGTTCACCTGGTCGTTGAAAACGAAGAGTCTGGCCTTGGAGTCGTAGGTTCCGAAAATGCTCTCGATGATTTGCCCGTCTTTGTCGCGCATGGCCGCACCGTCCTGGAAAATGGCCACGGAGTCCTTGGTATTGTAATCCAGATAGCGGGTGCGCAGGGTGTTCTTGTCGCTGTCTTCCAGCTGTACCAGGCTGCCCCGGAACTTGGCCATATTGTCGTCCACCACGTACTGCAGGGTTTCACTGCTCAGCTGCGTCTGGTCCTGGATAATGCGCACATGGCCGATAGCATCGATAATGTTGGTATTGACGTTCCAAAGGGCAGTGTCGCACAGCAGGTAAGTGTCGTTGTGCAGGAAACGCGCCGGGCCGATAACCTTACGGTAGTTCTCCCCGTTCTCTTCGATGAGCTGGGCGCTCTGGGCGCTGATCAGGAGCACTTTCCCTTCGTCCTTTTGCTGTTGCTGGGCGTGCAGCGGAACAAAGGCTGCCGATAAAAACGCCAGCCCTGCCAGGAGGATATGATTCGCCCTGAAATGCACTATTTACGCTTGTTCCACATGTCCCGCGAGAATTCACACTCGGCGAAGAGCGGGTCGATGACGATATAAGTGTCCTTGGCCCTCTTGTTGAGGAACTCGTCGATGGCCTCCATCTGCTTATTCATCTGCACCTTGTCCAGGATTTCCGTGTAGTCGTTCTCGAAGGTGGCGGTGTGGGCCGGGAGAATCTTGTCCACGCGGAGGATCTTGTACACCAGATTGCCGGAGCGCTCCTGCAGGTAACCTTCGTTGTCCAGGGATTCCACCGGCTGGGAGATTTCGCCCACCTTCAGGTCTTTGACGGCGGCATAGTCGGCCGGTTTCATCTGGTCGATTTCAAAGTAGGAGGAACCGGTGGAGGGATCGGCCATCTGTCCGCCGTTGGTGCGGGTGGCAGGGTCTTCGGAGAAGAAGCGGGCGGCCATCTCGAAGGTAATTTCTTCGGCCTCGATCTGGGTCTTGAGGCTGTCCAGCGTGTGGAAAGCCTTTTCGCGGTCCTCTACGGTATACTGCGGTTTGAGCAGGATGTGGCGGGCGTTGAACATGTCGCCCTTCTTTTCAATAACCTCGATGATGTGGAAACCGTCGGGGGTTTCTACGATCTGGGAAATGGTGCCGGGACGCAGGGCCATGGCTGCATCGGAGAAGGCCGGCCAGAAGATGGACTTGGAAGCCAGGCCCAGTTCACCGCCGCGGCGGGCGCTGCCCGGATCTTCCGAGTAGATGCGGGCCAGGGTGGAGAATTTTTCCCCGTTCATGATGCGTTCCCGCAGGCTCAGCAGTTTCTCTTTCACTGCCATGGCGGCCTTGGCTCTGTCGGGGTAGATGCAAATCTGGCTCAACTGGTATTTGACGGGCACTACGGGCAAATCTTCCGGATCCGTAGCATCCATGTATTCCTTCACATCGTAGGGCGTCACTTCCGAGATGGCGCTGGCAATCTGGCCCCGCTCCTGTTCAATGAGGCTCTGGTCTTCCAGGGCCTTCATCCATTCCTGACGCAGCTTGTACAGAGGCTTGTTGAAGTACTTTTCCATTTCCTCGTCGCCGCCCATCCGGGTGCGGAAATAGTCGATACGCTGGGTAAGGCTGGCGCTTACCATATCCTGGTTCACGGTGAGGGAGTCCACGCGGGCCTGCATGAGGAAGAGCTTGGCATCCATCATACCTTCCAGCACCTGGCAGCGCATGTCTTTGTCGGAGGATGAGCCGCCCAGGCTCATCTGCTGGACTTCGGCCTCTACGTCGGACAGGAGGATGGTTTCACCGCCAATCACGGCAACCGTTTTGTCCACCACGCCTTTGTATTTCTGGGCACTCAGGGTGAAGCAGGCCGATAAAGCGGCGAGCGTTAGGAATATATGTTTCATACTCAATAGATTACGTATTTTTTGTTCTTGCGGGCGTCTTCCAATACATCTTGTTCCAGGTTCACTTCCAGCGCATGTTTGCGGGCGCTAAGGATCAGTTCCCGGATACGGTCTTCACAGTATTCCTGCGGGGCGGTTTTGCCTTCCGGCACTTGTTCGGCAAGGTAAGCCAGGTGCAGGATGCCGTTTTCGTCGGTGTATTCCATGAATTGGTTGCGGATGCCGGAGAGCAGTTTCTGGTATTCGATGCCCATTTCCCGGGCCAGGGAGAGCGCATCCACCCAGGTATCGGCCTGGTCCACATATTTGATGGCGCTGGTGCTGGCCAGGTTGGCGGCATCCATCACTTCGGCTTCGTCTTCCGAAGACATGAGTTTGCGCAGGTTCTTGATGCTCTTGGAATCCGCGGGAATCAGGAGGTAACGGGCCTTTACGATAGGGCGCTCCAGGCGGAACAGCGCGCTGTTTTCCTTGTAGAAGCTGCTCACTTCCTCGGCGGTGATGAGGGTGTCCAGCCGCTGGTTGATGTACAATTGCTCGTAGCGGTATTTCAGCAGGGTGCGCCTGTAGTCTTCCAGTTCCTTGGTAACGTCTTTTTCGGTGGGGGAAAGCTGTTCATCGGCCAGGTCCAGCAGCAGGAGTTCCTGTGCCCAGGTGTCGATATACTGGCGGGCCAGCTTGGTGCTGTCTTCCGACGACACGCCCTGCGGGATGTACTTCTCCAGTTCGCTCAAATGGAGCTTGTGGTCGCCGGCACGGGCCACCACTTCTCCGCGGAACAACTCGTTGGCCGAGTCCGACAAGGTGTTAACCACCTTGCACGAACTCACGGTCAAGAGCAGGATCCCTATGTACAGCAGTTTGCGCATTATCCTGCAAAGGTACAAAAAAAATTAGTTTGTACCGTCCAGGAGCAACTTCAAGAAGCGGGCCAGAGCGGCGCGGACTTCGGATACGGGGGCTGTTGTGTTGTTGGTCAGGATGGAAAGGGTTACGGCGGGCTTACCGTCCGTGCCCAGGATATAACCGGAATAGCAGAGCACGCCGTCCATGGAACCGCTCTTGATGCGGATGCACTCCCGGCCTTCCACCTGGGGCAGCAGGGTGGTCAGGGTGCCTTCGCCGGGATGCGGAAGAGAGGCCAGGAAGGCGTCAAAAGCGGGGCTCTGCTGCATTCCCTGCAGGAAACGCACCATCCACTCCGGCGAAACATAGTTCATGCGGGAAAGGCCGCAGCCGTCCACCTGGCGCAGGCCGTCGGGGTCGGGAACCAGCTCTTCCAGCACCTGGCGACGGGCCACCAGGCAACTGTCGTACAGGGCCCAGCCCGATGCCTGTTCGCCCATGGCGCGCAGAAGGGACTCGGCGTAGAAATTGTCGCTGCGAACATTGGTGATGCGGGCAATTTCCTTCAGCGGAGCCGAAAGTGTCTTGCCCAGCACGGTGGGCGTGGCGGCTTTGTCGGCCGGGACGAAGTCGGGACCGCGCACGTAGCCGTTCCGGTCCACATCGGCATAACCGCCGTCTATGGTCCAGCCGGTGTCGCAGAGGTTTTTCCAGAAATAGTAGGCGCAGGTGAGGGCGCCGAACTTGTTGGCGAAGTGCTCCGTCTTGGGCCGGCGGTCGGTGGCGAAGGAGCCGCGGAGTTCGGCATAAGGCGCCAGGTCGGTGGTGTACAGATACAGACTGTTGCCGGTGCCGTCGGGACCGGTGAGACTCTGGTTGGAAAGGTGCATCCAGGGCGTTTCCGGGTAGCTTTGCCGCATACGGACAGGCTTTCCAACCACATCGGCCTGAACCTCCAAGTCTATGCTGTTCTGGTAGAAGCACAGGGCGTTGGTGCCGGTGCCGTAATAGGTGCCGATATCGTTGAATTCCCAGCTGGGGTGCTCCAGATTGCCTTCGTAGGCGGTTCCGTTGCCCACGATGCGCCCCTGGATGCGCTGGATGCCGGCCTCTCGGAGGAGGGACTTCCATTTCCAGAACAGCCGCGCGTTATCCGTGGCAATGCTGTCCTTCGCACCCAGGGTGGGATCGCCGTGGCCGATGAGATAGACGTCCCCCTCCAGTACGCCGTCCTTGACGGTGCCCGTGTAGCCCACTTCCGTAGCGAAGCGGAAATCCGGGCCGAAGGCGTGCAGGGCCGTTCCGGTGGTCACCAGCTTCAGGTTGGAGGCCGGAGTCATGCGCTGCTGCTGGTTGCGGGCGGCCAGCACCTGACCATTGCGGTCCACGGCCAGCACGCCCCAGACGGCATCTTTCAGGACGCCGCTTCGCTGCAGCTGGTCCACGTACTGCTGCGCCGGGGTTTGGCCGGTGGCAGAAAGGACCGGCAACAGAAAGGCCAGTCCCAACAGGAGGAGGGAACGTTTCATGTGTTTAAATATCCAGGGCGTGTTCGTAGCCGGCCCGGTAGGTGTAATGCAGGAGCTTCGTGGCCTCGGGGTCGTGCATGCACTTCTGGACGATGGGGTTCCAGATGACGGGACGGCCCAGTTCCATGGCAATGTTGCCCAGGTTGCACACGGTGCAGGAGCTGTGGCCCACTTCGATGGGAACGTTGGGGTCGCGGCGGCTCAGGATGGCGTCGATGAACTTGCGGTGGTGGCCCACTTTTACCTCGTACGGAACATCGCTGGCTTCCTGGACGGGCATGTCGAACTTCTTGTCGGAGGCCTCGAACTTGCCGCGGCTCACCTTGATCCAGCCTTCCGTACCGTAGATCTGCACGCCGGGCGTGCTGCCGTCGAAGGGCTCTTCGGACACGATGATACCGTTGTCGTACTTGAAGGTGAGATAATCGTAGTAGCTGTATCCCGGGGGGATGATTTCCACAGGGCCGCTGCCGTCCTTGCCCAGGGCCCACTGCGCTACGTCGAACATATGGGCGCCCCAGTCGGTCATGAGACCGCCGCCGCATACTTTATACCAGCGCCAGGCGCCCCAGAGCTGTTCGTTCTGTTCGGGCGTGATGATGGGATCCAGGTCGGGGTGATAGTATACGCTTTCCGGAAGAGGACCCAGCCACTTGTCCCAGTTCAGACCGGCGGGAACGGGCATCTTGGGCAGGTTGCAGGGCATGGGAGCGGCCGTAACGGGATTGATGTTGTTGCGGCCCACATACACTTTGAGCTTGTGGATATGGCCCAGTTCGCCTTCGCGGGCCAGGTTGGCGGCGTGGATGAATTCCTCGCTGGAACGCTGCTGGGAGCCCATCTGAAGAATGCGGCCATACTTGCGCACGGCCTTTACCAGCTGCTGGCCTTCGTAGATGGTGAGGGTAGCGGGCTTCTCCAGATAGATGTCCTTTCCGGCCTTGCAGGCGGCGATGGCAATCACGGCATGCTGGTGGTCCGGGGTGGCGATGACCACGGCGTCGATGTCCGGACGGGCCAGGAGGTCCTGGTAGTCTTCGTATACATCTACCTTCACTTTCTTTTCGCCCTTCTGGGTGTAATAGTCCTTGACGCGGCGCACAAAGCGGTCGCGTTTCACGTCGTACACGTCGCAGCCGGCCACCACGCGCACGTCGTCCATGCTCATGAAACCTTGCAGCAGGTACATGGCCTGCTGGCCCAGGCCGATGAAGCCCATCTGTACTTTACTGTTCTTATCGGCCTTCTTTGTGGCTGGAGCCGATGCAAAAGCATTCATCGGAAGCATGCTGGCGGCGGCGCCCAGGGCCGTCACGCGGAGGAAATTTCTTCTTTGCATAATTATTTGGTTATTAGTTTCTTGACTTTTCCATTTTCCCAGGTGAGGTCTACGGTCTGACCAGTGCGGGTGCGGATGCCGCGGATGTGTCCGCTGGGCCAGGCCTTGGGCAGGGCGGGCAGCGGAATCACCTCTTCCGGCGTGGAGTGGACCAGCATCTCGATGACCCCGGCGCAGCCGCCGAAATTGCCGTCGATCTGGAAGGGGGAATGGGCGTCCCACAGGTTGGGATAGGTGCCGCCGCCGCTGCGGTAGTCCGTACCCTGGTATTTGTCGGGGCTCACGTAGCGCAGCAGCCTGCGATACATCTTGTAGGCATTTTCACCGTCGCCCAGGCGGGCATAGAGGTTTACGCGCCAGCCGCAGCTCCAGCCGGTGGTCTCGAAGCCACGGATCTCCAGGGTGCGGAGGGCGGCATCGGCCAAATGCGTTCCGGCTGTGATCTGGTGGCCCGGATACACGCCCACCAGGTGGGACTGGTGCCGGTGCTGGGGATCCCAGTCGGCCCAGTCGTGGTACCATTCCTGCAAAGCTCCGTTCTGGCCGATATGATAGCCGCGGAGGCGGGGAAGCACGGCTTCCAGCTGAGCGGCGAAATCATTGTCGCCCAATTCCTTAGCGGCGCCCAGGGCGTCCGTGAGGCATTCGCGGATAATGGCAAGGTCGGCGGTGGCGCCGTACACGGTGCGGCCCCTGTAACCGTCCGGATTGTGGTAGTGATTTTCCGGCGAGGTGGAGGGCGAGGTGATGAGCTCCCCGTCCTTTTCCACCAGGATATTCAGGCAGAACTGCGCGGCTCCCTTGAGGGTGGGGTAGTCCCTTTCCAGATCCTGGCGGTTCCGGGTAAAGAGCCAGTGTTCCCAGATATGGGTGGACAGCCAGGCGCCGCCGGTGTTCCAGTTGGCCCAGCAGGGGTCGCCGGTTCCCAGGCCCACCGGATTGGTCATGGCCCAGGGGTCGCTGTTGTGGGCCTGGCACCAGCCTTCCTCCACGCCGTAAAACGCCTGCGCGGTGCGGGCGCCGGTTTGGGAGAGGTTGTGCACGAAGCCCAGCAGGACCTGGTGCATTTCCGGCAGGGCGGCGGCTTCGGCGGCCCAGTAGTTCTCTTCCAGATTGATGTTGGTGGTATAATTGCAGCGCCATGGCGGGTCCATGCTTTCGTTCCAGAGACCCTGCAGGTTGGCGGGGATGCCCTCCGTACGGGAGCAGGCAATCAGGAGATATCGGCCGAATTGGAAATAAAGGGCCTCCAGTTCCGGGTTGGTTTCCCCGTCGGCGTAACGCATGAGCTGCTGGTCGGTGGGGAGGGCGGCGATTTCTTCGGCCGTAGTGCCAAGGTCCAGGCTCACACGGGCAAACAGGGCCTGATAGTCTTTCAAGTGGTCTTTTTGGAGCCGGGACCAGCCTTTTTGGGCGGCCGCTTGGGCATCCCGAAAACTGGCCTCCTTGTATTCCCGGCCTTCTTTCACCGGGTCTTTGTCGAAGCCGTTGTAGCTGGTGTGGTTGGCCACCACCAGGAGCGCTTCCTTCACGCCGCTGATCTGCAGGGTGCTATCCCTGACTTGGGCCTGGGGGCAGGTGACCACCGTGCGGTAATGGATACCGCGGTTCGGGTCGTAAAATTTGACGGTCTTCCCTTCCTGCAGCACGTGCCAGGCGGCGTAACCGTCGCTCACCAGGGCGTTGTTATCGGCCTTTGTCTGGTGCGGAAGCGCCGATGAAAGGCGGATGGATGCCTCGATGGGAGCTTCGCTGCTAAGTTTGATCACCACCACGCTGTCCGGGGCCGATACGAAATATTCGGCCTGGAAGGCCTTCCCGTTGCGTTTGTAGCGGACGGTGGCCTTTGCGGTGGCCAGGTCCAACTCCCGGTAATAGTCGGTGATTTCCCCTTCCGGATAGGCGATTTCCAACTGGCCCAGCGGCTGGTACATTTCGCTGTTGTGTCCCTGCAGTTTGCGCTGGAGTTCATCGGCCTTGGGATAGTCTTCCCGGTCCAGGGCTTCCCGCACCTTGGGCAGCCAGGAGGAGATTTCGTCCCAGGGGGTGAGGGTGGAGACCAGGCCGTAATCCGGATGATCCGGGCCTTTGTCCGGTTCTCCGGTCCACAGGCTGATATCGTTCAGGGAGATGCGGTCTGTGTCCGGGCCGCCGTACACCAGGGCGCCCAGCGTTCCGTTGCCCAGCGGGAGGGCTTCCTCGAAGAAACCGGCCGGCTGGTTATAGTGAAGCTTCAGCGCCTTTTCCGGCGAGGGGGTACAGGCCGATGCCAGTCCCAGAAACAATAGAAGAGGAAAGAAGTGTTTCATGTACAAATGTAAGGAATTTTTTCGTACCTTCGGACCATGAAACAGAAATTCCATTCCTTCGCCGGCCGGCTCACAAGACGCGTCATCATTGTGATGCTGGTTGTGATGACTTTTGTTTCCGGACTGATATTCGTCTTTGCTGCAGGAAGCATCCTGAGCATGATGACCGATCATTATCAGGATATTCTTAGTCTCACCAGTGAGCGGACGGAAGGGATGCTGCGGCTGGTGGAGGTATCATCTGCCAATAACGTGGATGAAATCTCCAAACACCTGGTTAACCCAGACCAGGTGCAGCAGTCTTTGGAAAGCGAACTGCGCCTGAATCCCCATATCGTGGGTTGCGCCGTTGCCTTTGTGCAGAATTATTATCGGCAAAAGGGTCTGTGGTACGAGCCTTACGCCCGATGGACCGACGACGGCACCATCGAGATGCTGCAAATTGGAGGGGCCGATCACGACTATTTTATGCGGGAATGGTACTTAAAGGGAATTGCTTCGGAAGTGGGCTATTGGTCGGAGCCCTATTACGACGAAGCCGGCGCCCGTACTATGCTGTGTACCTACGTGTTGCCCGTCAAGGATAAAGACGGGGAGATTGTCGGTGTATTCGGGGCCGATGTCTCGCTGTCCTGGCTCACCGAGCAGGTGAAAAACCTGGACCTGAATGCCAAAAAAGAGGGCATCTCATCCTTCGCCGTCTCGGAATCGGAACATCCCATCTATGCTTTTATCCTTAGCCGGAACGGCGATTACCTGGTACATCCGGACCCCAACCGCATCCTGTCGGACAATTATTTCAAGCATTCGGAAGACGAAAAGTACCAGAAGGTGGGCCGCGCCATGCTGGCCGGGGAAAGTGGCCGGGGCATAGCGGAAGTGGACGGGGTCCGTTCCTATGTCTTTTATGCGCCGCTTATGCATTCCGGCTGGTCCATGGCCATTGTGATTCCCGTGGAGAGCATTATGGCTCCGGGTATGCTTTTGGGTATGCTCATCATCCTGCTGCAGGGTTTCGGACTGCTCATTGCGTTCATCCTGTTCCGGAGATCGATCCGCCGTACTGCCCGGCCGCTCAAGTTCCTGGTCCGTTCCACGGAAGAGGTGGCCAAGGGACATTTCGACACCCCGCTCCCGCAGTTGCGTTATTACGATGAAATCCATCAGTTGCGGGATTCCTTCGAGCACATGCAACATTCCCTTACCCGCTATGTGGATGAACTCACGGAGGTGACCACCCGGGAGGCGGCCATCGACCGCGAACTGGACATTGCCCGCAACATCCAGATGTCCATGCTGCCCGTACAGGGTCCCGTAGATGGGAAGGGAATAGACCTCTCCGGCACACTTACACCGGCCAAGGCCGTGGGCGGCGATTTATACGACTATTTCATCCGGGACAACCAATTGTATTTCTGTATTGGGGATGTGTCCGGAAAGGGAGTGCCGGCCGCCATGGTGATGGCCGTGACCAGCGCCCTGTTCCGCTCGTTGTCGGATGGCGAATCCAGTCCGGCCCAGGTGGTGAGCGGACTCAATGAAAACCAGTCCAACCGCAACGAATCGCTCATGTTCGTCACACTGTTTTTCGGCATCCTGGACCTCTCCACCGGCAAGTTGCGCTATTGTAATGCGGGTCACGATGCTCCCCTAATCATCGGCCCCGACGGATCGGTGGAAATGCTGGAGGTGGAATCCAACCTGGCGGTGGGCGTGATGCCCGGCTGGGAGTTTGTGGAGCAGGAAGTGACGCTAAAGCCCGGCTCCATGCTGTTCCTGTATACCGACGGCCTCACGGAGGCGGAGAATCCCGTGCACGCTCTCTTCGGTATGGACCGGATTCTGGAAGAGGCCCGGAAAGACTGCTGCCAGCGGCCCGCCGACTTTGTGGCCTCGATGAACACGGCCGTCCATACATTTGTGGACGGAGCCGAACCCAGCGACGACCTCACCATGCTGGCCATCCGATATGTTTGCTAAAATCGGCCCGAATTGCTACCTTTGAAAAATCAAATCCCATAAATTATGTCTCAACTTCACGTCATCGACCACCCCATGGTCCAACACAAGCTCACTATCATGCGCGACAAGGAAACCGGCTCCAAGGATTTCCGCGAACTGCTTAAGGAGATAGCCATGCTCATGGGGTACGAAGTCACCCGGGACATCGCCCTGGAAGATGTTTGCATCGAAACCCCTATCTGCAAGATGACCGCCAAAAAGGTGAGCGGCCGCAAACTGGCCATCGTCCCCATCCTGAGGGCGGGTCTCGGTCTGGTGGATGGTCTGCTCACGCTGGTTCCGGTGGCAAAGGTGGGCCATATCGGCCTTTATCGCAATGAGGAAACCCACAAGCCGGTGGTGTATTACTGCAAACTTCCGGAAGACATCCAGGACCGCATGGTCATCCTCACGGACCCCATGCTGGCCACCGGCGGCAGCGCCTGTGACGCTATCGTGATGCTCAAGGAGCGCGGCTGCACCAACATCCGGCTCATGTGCCTGGTGGCTGCCCCGGACGGCATTGCCAAAGTACAGGCCGAACATCCCGACGTGGAAATCTACGTGGCTGCGGTGGACGATCACCTGAACGAAAACGCCTACATCGTCCCTGGTCTGGGCGACGCCGGCGACCGCATCTTCGGCACCAAATAATCCATCCGGGCGCTCCTAGTCGCTTGCCGTCTCAAATTCTCAGCTGTCCATGGGGTAGCGGACGCCCCATTGGGCACGGAGGCTGTCCATCAGCTCCATGATATATAATGTTTCTTCCAGCGGCATCTGGGGTGGTTCCAAAAGACCGGCGGCCATGGCATCGCGGCAGGCCACGAACTGGTACTCGTAGCCGGTAATCTGCCGCGGGACTTTCAGCTCCTCCTGGAAAACGCGGTCCGGTCCGTTGATGCGGATGGTCTGGGGGTTGTTGATATTATCGAGGATGATGTTTCCCTCGGTGCCGGCAATGACGCCGATATTATCCCCTACGCAGCAGGCCGATGATTGCACGTTGGCCAGGATTCCCCCTTCCAGGACAATGGAGATGGCATTGCTCCAGTCCATCCCGGTGGGCGTTTTTACGCACTGGGAGTTGATAGAGGAAATGGGATTGTCGCAGAACATCCGGACGAAGTTGAGGGCATAGACCCCCAGGTCCAGTAGTGCGCCGCCGCACAGGTCGGCCCGCATGATCCGCTCTTTGTTCCCCATGCTGTAGCCCAGCGTGGCGGTAATCAGGCGGGGTTCGCCTATCCTGCCTTGCCGGAGGATGCTCCTGACCATCTCTACGGCAGGCTGGTACCTCGTCCAGATGGCCTCGGCCAAGAAAACTTTCCGGCTTCTGGCAAGGTCCACAATTGCCTGCGCCTCCTTCCGGTTGGCCATAAACGCCTTCTCCACCAGGCACGGAAAGCCTTTTTCCAATGCCTCCCGGGTAATATCATAGTGATGGGAATGGGGAGTACCTACATATACCAGGTCAATGTTTTTGTCTTCCAGCATGGCGGAATAGGAACCGTACGCCTTTTCCACGCCCCAGCGGGCGGCAAAAGCATCGGCTTTCTCCTGGGAGCGGGAAGCCACGGCGTAGCACTGGAAGCCCTCCAGCCCATTAAGCGTAATGGCGGCTTTCTCTGCGATCCATCCGGTGGCCACAATGCCCACCTTGAAATCTTTCTTGTTCATAATCAGATTATTGAAGGGATGCTTTGGCTTTGTCCAGGACATCCAGGACATGGTCGCACCAGGCATCGAATTCCGGATCCGGGACCTGCAGCTGAGGGTTGGCCAGGATGTTGTCGATGGTATCGGCCACGCCCTCTTCAAAGCGGACGGTGGCCTGGAATCCGGGAACGGCCCTCTTGAGTTTGGTGTTGTCAAAGAGCACCGTCACGGCCTTGTCGCCGATGAGGCCGCCGCGGAAATCGTACGGGGCGACATCGGCCAGGAACTCGGAGGAGATGTGAACGGCTTTGAGCTCCACGCCCAGTTTGTCGGCGATGGTCTGGTAAATCTGGTTCCAGCTGAGCGTCTCGTCAGAAGTGATTTGGAAGGCGTTTCCTAATGCGTGGGGATTGCCCATCAGGCCGATAAACCCTTTGGCGAAATCCGAATTGTGCGTGAGCGTCCACAGGGAAGTGCCGTCCCCGTGGATGATCACCCGCTTGCCGTCCAGCATGCGGCGGAGCACCTGCCAGGAGCCCTTGGCTCCGTGCACGCCCAGCGGAACGGAACGATTGTCGTAGGTATGGCTGGGACGGATGATGGTTACAGGGAAGCCTTCCTGCCGGTATTTTTCCATCAGGAATTCCTCGCAGGCAATCTTGTTGCGGGAGTACTCCCAGTAGGGATTGGCCAGCGGAGTCCCCTCCGTGATGAAGGGGCTGGCAGCCGGCTTCTGATAGGCCGATGCCGAGCTGATGTACATATACTGACGCGTCCTGCCCCGGAACAGCCTCCAGTCGCGCTCTACCTGTGTGGGCACAAAGCCGATAAAGTCGCATACGCAGTCCCAGGAGGTCCCTTCCAGGAGCCGGGCCACGGTGGCTTCGTCTTCAATATCGGCCTTGATTACCTTTACGCCTTCGGGAACGGCCGAATTGCGGGAACCGCGGTTGAGGAGGGTGAGGTCCCATTTACCTTCTTTCGCCAGAGCGGCGGTGATGGCGGTGCTGATGATGCCGGTGCCGCCAATGAATAATGCTTTGGGCTTCATATAAATCCTGCTGAATCAGTTCGTTATGTCACAAAGATAAGGGAATCTCCCCTGCAAAACAATATCTACTTTCTATATTTGCAAGTGTTTGACAAAGATAAAACAAAAAACCGCCGCAGGGATGCGTCGGGTATATAGCGAGGTTCAGAGGAGGCCTTCGTACTGGGCCAAATCTGTATGTTTCAGGGTAGCGGGAGTGGGTCACGATCCCACGACCTCCGGATTATGAATCCGACGCTCTAACCAGCTGAGCTACCCCGCCGTACCATAAAAGGCACAAAAAAGTTGAGATAGAAGGACAACCACCCTTAGTAAAATACGGTTTATCAAAAGAGTTGTAAGTAGTTGAATATATGCTTGTTGGTAAACCAAAATAAAGATAAATTTGGATTTATCGTAAAGTGTGCGTAAAATTTATGTATGCGAGTTATGGTCAACTTCTATTTGGAGAATCGAGTCAGTAAGAAAGGGGAGGCTCCCATTCGGGTTTCCATCGCCATTAGCGGTGCTCGCCTGGTTTCATCATCGGGCTAGAGTATCAAGCCGGAGGATTGGAATCCGGAGAAACAGGAAGTCAAGCCCAAGAAGGAGAACTGGAAGAAAGAGACAGCCTATGAAATCGACCAGGCCCTATCTAATCTCAAGAAACACTTCAACACCTATGAGAATGACCATGGTAAGGTGACGGATGAAGAACTCCGAAAAGAGTTCAAGGACTATATGGGCCGAAGTAAGACGCAGCCCGCAGATTCTGCCGCTACGCCGGAGGAGGCCGCCCCCACCTTCTTCGATCGCTTCGACCAATTCATCAACGAGGAGAGCGTCAATAACCAGTGGGCCGTTGCCACCAAAAAGGCCATGAACGTCATCAAAGGGCATATCGAGGACTGGAATCCCAATATCACCTTTGAGGACCTCGACGAAACCACTCTAAGCCGATACATCCAGTACCACCGGACAAACCTCAACCAGCGGGAAGTCACGGTAAAAAAGCAGTGGCGCTATCTCAAATGGTTCCTGGACTGGGCAACCAGGAAAGGCTACAATTCCACCACCGACTACCAGCGTTTCCATCCCAAGTTCAAGACAACGGACAAAACCATCGTCTTCCTGGACTGGAAAGAACTGATGCGCCTGTACAACTACAAGGTTCCCAAGACAGGCACCAAGGTCAAGTTGAAGACCTATGAGGGCAAAGAGTACGAAAAGACAGTTTCCCTCTCCGGCTGCCTGGATCGGGTAAAGGATATGTTCTGCTTCTGCTGCTTCACTTCCCTCCGGTATTCCGACATGCGCAACCTCAAGCGCTCGGACATTGTCGATGGTGTTATCAACGTGACCACGGTCAAAACCCACGACAAGATAGCCATTGAACTCAACAAATACTCCAAGGCCATCCTGGAGAAATACAAAGACCAGGTGTTCCCCGGCGGCACCATCCTTCCCGTCATCAGCAACCAGAAGATGAACGATTACCTGAAGGAACTGGCCGAGCTGGCCGGCATCAACGCCCCCGTCACCCAGATTTACTACAAGAACGGCGAGCGCATTGAAGAGACGCAGCCCAAGTACTCCGTCCTCGGCACCCACGCCGGCCGCCGCACCTTCATCTGCAACGCCCTTTCCATGGGCATCCCCGCCGATATCGTCATGAAGTGGACCGGTCACTCCGACTACTCCGCCATGAAGCCCTACATCGACATTGCCCAGGCCGAAAAGAGCAAGGCCATGGCCAAGTTCAATAGGAAGAAATAAGTTATATTGTCGCTTGCCCCCCCCTTATTTACACCTATTTTCGTCGAACGATTTGCAAGTTTAGTTTTCTTTCCTTACCTTTGCACTAAACTTTAAAGTTAAATGGATGTAGTACGCATAAGGGGAAACATTATTTTTAGCGCAAGATACGCTAGGACATCAAGAGACTTCTTCATGGAGGTCTTTATTCAGTGGAACGATCCAGAATACATACATAATTACGTAAATAGGAATAAGCGCTTCATCGAGGATAATATCTTTTTTCACGGATACACCTTAAAACAAGTCGAAACGGCTATTACTGATGAGGTTCAAGGGTTTCGAGTATCTTTTGACCGTTTCATAGAGAATAGCCGTCAAAATGTCTATCCAGGATTAGATGATCGTTTTTATGTTCTGAGCAAAGAAAAAGAACCTCCGGATAGCCGAAGAAAGATGTATGGACATGAAGAAAATGCAAATATGATGGTTTCGGTTTTAAGGCTATATGCAATTAGACTTCCGTCAAGAGCTGCAGAGATTCCGGGCTATTTGGTAATAGGGGGCGCCATCAAGTTTGTTGACAATATGCTCCAGATGAAAGAGACTAAATACATTTTAACTCGTTTTGAAAGTGTTCAAAATTGGCTAACACTAAACAAAATAACCACAAAAGAAGACCTAATACAATACATTGAAGATCATGAACGACACAATGACTGAATGGGAAGCCCTTTCCATTAAATTGGAAAATACAATTTGGAGGTCCAAAGCCGTCAGCATTGCTTTTACTGTTCTCGCATTGTTGGACCAGAAAGGTATTACGAAACAAGAACTGGCGGCGAAAATGAATGTTAAGCCGCAGTATGTCAGTCGAATCGTCAAAGGCAAGGCTAATGTTACCCTGGAGACCCTCGTTAAAATTGAGCAGGCTCTAGGAAGTACGATTGTAGAGGTCGTAGATCCGACCGAAACTGTCTCATATCACTTTCACAGTTTTATCAACACTGATTGGAGGGATCAGTTTTCCTCGGGGGACTCCATTGAAACCAGCCCTAGTATAATAGCAACGGACGCAGATGTCTCTCCTTGTTTCCAAAAAGCAGCATAGATATGCCAATCCAATTTCAATTACTCAGAATTGAAGTTCCACAGTTTGCTATATTGGCCACCAAACCAGTCAATGGCCCATTTCGTGTGAACTTCGATATTAATTTTGCCACAAGCAAGAATCACGTGATTAAATGTACCTTGAAGATAGTATATCTAAAAGAGGCAGACATCGTTTCTCAGCTGGTGGTAGATACCATTTTTGCCATTGCCGAGGAAAGCTGGAATGAAATGAAGAAAGACGACAAAACCATCATTCCTGTTGGCTTCCTTCAGCACTTGGCTGTCATTAGCTTAGGTACAGCAAGAGGCATTCAATATGCCAAAACCGAGGCGGTAGGACTCAACAATGATTTAATCCCACTCATTAATCTTACCGAGATTATCAAGTCAGACTTGATTGTGCCCCAGGAATAGAAAGGTTATTTAGAATATCAACGGTTATGGCCAAGAAAACAATTACAACCAAAAGAGGCCGAGACGCAAGAACTGGCCAGTTTGTTACAGAGAAATATGCGAATAGTCATCCCAACGTGACTGTAATAGAAACAATCAAACTTCCCGTTCCCAAGAAAAAGAAATAGGAACACTACAGTCAAAAGAAGCCCGCCAAATGAAACGTTCATTTTTGGGGGCTTTTATTTTACACTTTGACGGAAATGATGAACTGATACGAACTGAATTATACCAAATGTCATAATGTCGTACATTCAATTTGACGGGATTGTCGAATTCTGTCAAGTTGGGCATGCCCTTTCGTGCATTATGATATAGTAGGATTTCGCGCTCATTCAACATTGTGACAAACTGTAAAATCGGCTTTCTGCGCTATTGCAGGGCCGATTTTTCCTTTCCATATTTGCCTTAGATTAATCTGCGTAACACGCACAACCGGTTGTGTTTTCATTAACTTAATTGTGATTCGCACCATGATTATCGAAGACACGACACCCATCGCAGCCCTTACGGTTGCAGACCTCAAATCACTGCTGAAGGACTACCTCCGGGAGCAGAAAAACGCCACCATCCAGCCTGTTACATCAACAGGCAAGCGCTACGTCTATGGACTCAAAGGAATCCAGGATCTCTTTGGCGTCTGCCACCTGACCGCCCAGCGCTACAAGGACGGCCTCCTCGCCCCCGCCTGCATGCAGAACGGAAGAAAGATTGTGGTCGATGTAGACCACGCCATGGAACTGTTTAATATTTATCAGAATGGAAACGACTGATACTATTAATCCCATCGCAGCCATAATGGCCGAGGTAGAGAAAGCCCAGCGGGTGCTAGATAAGATAGGCATCATGGCCGTAAAGAGCGCCAACCAGTGGGTCGATGATGCCCTCGAAGAGCCCGACCCTAAGCTATACTTCTACGATCTCCTAGTCGAAGGAGAATGCACCGTGCTCTTTGCCTCCTCCAACGCTGGCAAATCTATTCTTGCCACCCAGATGGCCGAAGCTGTCGCCAGAGAGAACACAGTCCTTTACCTAGACTGTGAACTCTCCGCAAAGCAGTTTCAGATGCGCTACGTTGAAGATAAAGGTCGGTTAATACACCGCTTTCCCAGCACCCTCCTACGGGCAGAGATCCGCCCGGAAGACATCATTGATACCAATCTGGAGGAAGCCATCTTGGACAGCGTGGCCGTTGCAGCCGAACGCCGTGGCATTCACCACATCTTCGTAGATAACATCACTTTTCTTCTCAACGACTCCGAGAAAGGCGAAGCTGCCGGTGCCTTCATGAAAAAACTACTTGCACTCAAGAAGAAATACTGCCTCACGATGGTCATTGTCGGCCATTCTCCCAAACGGCTCTCACGCACCCCGATGACCCAAAATGACCTTGCCGGCAGTGCTAAACGGATGAACTTCTTTGATGCCGATATAGCCATCGGCCGAAGCGCCAAAGATTCAGTCCTTCGCTATGTCAAACAGGTTAAGGTCCGGACGGGAGTCAATCAATACGATGGTGAGAAAGTTCTCCTCTTTCGGTTAAAGCAAGACCAGGGTTACACCCAGTTCGTATATGAAGATACGGTCAATGAGGCCGATCACCTCCGCCCCAAAAACGCCCTTACCGAAGCTGAGGACATGCAGGAGCTCATCAATCTCCAGGCCCAGAATAAGACCGTGCGGCAGATTGCCGATGAGACCGGTTTCGCTCCCACCACTGTTCACCGCAAACTGAGAAAGGCCGTAGAGCTTGGTTATAAACCCACCCCGTGTTCTGTTCCGTTCCATACTGGAGTGGAACAAACGGAACAATTGTTCAAATAATCTGAAAAATATTTAGCCGTGAATGATATTTTTTGTATCTTCGCGGCTGGATTTTTATGTTGCTTATGAAATCACTCATCGTCGCAAGGGAAAGAGAACAGGCTACACTCAAAAGGCTTTTAGAGGAGCCTACAGCCCAGTTTTTAGCCGTCTACGGAAGACGTCGCATAGGAAAAACGTTTCTTATTCGGGAGTACTTTGACGACAATTTTGCTTTCCGGCATACCGCTATTTCTCCATTGGAATTAGAGAATAAGGACGAGAAACTCCTTTACAAGATTCAATTGGAGGAGTTCGCTCATTCCCTTAAGAAGTACGGGGCCAAGTTGGACGGGCCTCTTGTAAGCTGGTTTGATGCCTTCCACAAACTGGAAGATATGCTTGACCGCAAAAGGTCTCAGAAAAAGATGGTGGTTTTCATTGATGAGATGCCTTGGCTCGACACGGCCAAATCCGGATTCATGTCCGCTTTCGAGCATTTTTGGAACGACTGGGGCTGCGCCAAACATAATCTTCTCCTGATTGTTTGCGGTAGTGCTACCACTTGGATGCTGGACAAGCTCATTAATAACAAAGGTGGACTTTATGGCCGCACCAACAGGGAGATGCATATGCATCCTTTCACCTTGAACGAGACGGAACGGTATTTCAAGGCCAGAAACATCACCATGGATCGCTATGATCTTGTCCAGACATATATGATTATGGGTGGCGTTGCTTACTATATGTCTTTCTTTGAACCGGGCAGGTCCCTTGCCGACGACATAGACGACATTTTCTTTAGAGAGGGCGGTTTCCTCCTCACTGAATATGGCCGCCTCTTTACTTCCTTATTCTCCGACAAAGAAAATTACAGGAAAATCGTTGAGGCGCTTTCCGGTTTCAGGTATGGCGCAACTCGTGAGCAAATCTCCAAAGCTACTAGTATCTCAGAAGGAGGAACTCTAAGCGCGATGCTTAAAGCTCTCGTAAAGAGTGACCTGGTATCTACCTATTACAACTTTGGAGAAACCAAGCGGAACCTCTACTACAAGCTCACGGATATGTTCTGCCTCTTTTATCTGGGTTTTGTCAACAAGAACCCCACTAATAATCCCCATTATTGGCGGGATAACCAGGCATCTCCGAAACTGAACAGATGGCGCGGAATCGCATTCGAGGATGTTTGTTTTGTCCATCAGGAGCAGATTCGGGCCTCGCTAGGTATAGCCGGTGTCCAGGCGGAGATTTATCCTTGGCGAGCCACGGCCGATGGAGATGTCTCAGGCGCTCAAATCGATATGCTTATCGATAGGGCAGACCGCGTGGTGAATCTTTGCGAGATGAAATATACACGCGGTGACTTTGTCATAGACAAAGATTATGATGCCAAGTTGCGGAATAAAATTGATGCGCTCCTGGCGGCCACCAAGAATAAGAAAAGCATCCAGCCCACGCTAGTTACCACTTATGGCCTTAAGATGAACATGTATAGTAATCGTATCCAGCGGGTTATAACCATGGATGCGTTGTTTGGCTAATCTGTTCCATTTGTTCCATTCTCCTGGTGGAACGGAACAAACGGCAAAAAGGCTTTTTATGCCATCTGAGGGCTCACAATTGGATCATGCCTGCAATGTTTTCTATGTGATTAAACACGCGAAGTTGTATTACCCTGAAAAAAGTTGACTGTTAAAACCAACAGTCATGTATTTACGAAAGCCAACAAAAGGAGATCAGTATTATGACATCGCCATGGATCTTTACTTTAATAAAGATGTCGGCGTGACACAGATTACCAGGCAAATCCCGGTCGGGAGATCGATGATTTACAGATGGATTACTAAATTTGCAAATGAAAACGGATTGAATGAACCATCTGATATGAGCAAAGACACTGCTACAGCCCAAGAACAAAGTGCTCTTCAGGAGGGCCAGAGCGGTTCTACGGATGACGTTCAGGTTCTTCGCGCCCGCATCGAGGAGCTGGAAAAACAGCTCCGGCATGAAAAGATGCGCTCCGAGGCCCGTCCCAAGGTGGTGCGTCACCACCCTTCCCTGGAAAGTCTCCTGACGTGCTCGTAAAGCCGAGAGTTTACCTTCTTTTTGACCAGTCGGAGGATTCAAACTGGTTCTTTTTCGGTTTGTTCAACTGGAAGATGACGGGGAAGGTGAATGTTACCTTGACAGGTTTTCCATGAAAGGAACCGGGGGTCCAGTTGGGTGAAGAACTTACTACGCGGAGTGCCTCGGCATCCAGGCTGGAGTCACCGGAAGACTCCAGGATGGAAATGTTGTCCAGTCTCCCGTCCTTTTCGATGGTGAATTTGAGTCGCACCGTCCCCTCCGAGCCTGTGCGACGGGAGATATCGGGATACACCAGGCGCTCATTGACCCATTGGGAAAAGGCCTTGGGACTGCCCCCTTGGAAGGTGGGCTTTTGATCCAGGGAGAAGTAATATCCGGGCCGATCATCGTGGTCGAAGGCATAATCGATGCCCAACACGGCGGCGGAAACCATCTCGGACTCATTTTTCTTACGGTGTTTTGGGGCCTTCCTGATACCGGCGACCGTCAAGGTATCGCCGTTACGGACGTCCAGGGCATAAAAGCCGGGCGCGATTGCCCGGGGCATTCCAGCCAGATGCACTTTCAACGTCCCCTCCCCGTCTTCCAAGGTAAAAATGAGTTTTTTCGGATCGTTCACGGAAATCAGCGCTGCCCGGACCGTATCCAACTGTTTCTGCGCAAAGCCGGGAACAAGTCCCCAGATGCAGAGCAATATGCATATGACAAATCGTTTCATCTCAAACAACTCGTTCTGTGTCTCTATGTAAAGGTATACACATTTCCCCATATCTCCAAAAGGGTCTTTATTATGGGGAGAACGAGTACGAAAAATGGCCGAACAGATGATTGTAAACGCTGTTACTGTCCCAGGTCTGTAAAAATCGGCCGACCTGCAACGTCAGAACGCACAGAAGCATGATTGCCGTCGCAGGTTACAGAAAAAATGTGGACCTGGGACAGTATGAGTCCCGACCAGCACCATACGCTCCCGTCTTTGCTCGAAAACAACCGGTTTTTTTGCATTGAGCCCACATCCTCCACGGAAATAACAAAAAACCGCCGCAGGGATGCGTCGGGTATATAGCGAGGTTCAGAGGAGGCCTTCGTACTGGGCCAAATCTGTATGTTGTTTCAGGGTAGCGGGAGTGGGTCACGATCCCACGACCTCCGGATTATGAATCCGACGCTCTAACCAGCTGAGCTACCCCGCCGTACCATTAAAGGCACAAAAAAAGTTGAGATAGAAGGACTCGAACCCTCACTGACAGAGCCAGAATCTGTAGTGCTACCATTACACCATATCTCAATGAGTCCCGCAAAACGGGACTGCAAATGTACGACTTTTTTTGAAAACTGCAAGGAATAAAGTGAAAAAAGTGCAAGACTTGCAAAAGCCGCATTTTTCCACTATATTTGTTGACTTAGATAAAGTACCTTAATGTCGGAGAAACATTATCAGTTAGATGCCCATTGTCAGGCCATTCTGGACGAGTACCGGGAGCACTTGCCCCTGTTCGGGCCGGCGGCGGAAAAAATCGTCGCTAAGCTCAAAAAGGTGTTCAACCAGGCGGGGCTCATCGTGGCTTCCATCGAATCCCGGGTCAAGACGGAGAAGTCCCTTACCGGCAAGCTGGAGCTCAAGGGCTCCAAGTATGCCAGCCTGGACGACATAACGGATATCGTGGGCGTTCGCGTGATTACTTTCTACATGGACGATGTAGACAAAGTGGCATCGGCCGTGGACCGTCTCTTCGAGATAGACTGGGAGAATTCCGTAGACAAGCGCAAGGCGCACGGAATCGACAGCTTCGGCTATATGTCGCTGCACTACATCTGCCGCATGAAGGGCTTCCCGTACCGTTTTGAGGTTCAGATGCGCACCGTGCTGCAGCACGCCTGGGCCAACATGAACCACGACACTGGCTACAAATCCGGCGTGGAAGTGCCCTGGGAATACCTCCGCAACCTGAACCGCCTGGCCGGCATGCTGGAACTGGCCGATGAACAGTTCTCCCGCATCCGCAACGAACTTACGGACTACCGTCGCCGCGTGCAGGCTCTGGTAGCCTCCGGCAACCTGGCGGAAGTCCCGCTGGATGTGGATACTTTCCGCAGCTACCTTTCCCTGGAGCCTTTCGGCAACCTGAACAAGCGCATCGCCGCCGTGAACCAGGCCGAAATCCAGGAAGTGAACCTTTTGAACTACCTTTCCGTGTTCCGTTTCCTGGGTTGCCAGACCCTGGGCGATATAGACCAGTTGATCAAAGACAATTTCGATGCTGCGTATCAGATCGCCTGCTATCAGATCGGCCTCACGGATCTGGATATCATTTCTTCCTCCCTGGGCCCGCAGGATATCTGCATCGCCCATATGCTGCGCTCGGGCAAAGGCAAGGAGGGACTGAAAAAACTGTTGGACGAAATCAACGGAGAATCGGCGGGCAACGAAACCCTGGCCGAACTCCTGATGGAGGAAGTCCAGGATTTGCCATTCATCAAAATGTCTGCAAACAATGGCTAATGCTCCCCTTAATACAGAATTGCTGGATCGCGCCATCGTCTTCGCGGTAAAGGCCCATGCGGGAACGGAACGCCGCGGGAAGGGCTTTCCTTACATCGTCCATCCCCTGGAGGCCGTGGAAATCGTGGCCACCATCACCCCGGATCAGGAGCTGCTGGCCGCCGCTGCCCTGCACGACGTAGTGGAGGATACGGACATCACGGCCGATGAGATCCGCGCCGAATTCGGCGACAGGATCGCCAACCTGGTGGTGGCCGAAAGCGATGTCTTCATGGAGGGGGTGAGCGAGGAAGACAGCTGGCATGACCGTAAGCAGGCGGCCATCGACCGCCTGGCCGCCGCCCCGTACGACGCCAAGATTGTGGCGATGGGGGACAAGCTGTCCAACATGCGCGCCATTGCCAGGGATTACAGCCAGAAAGGCGATGAACTTTGGAATATTTTCCACGTCAAGGATCCCAAGGAGCACGAGTGGCACTACCGTGGCCTGGCTGCTTCCCTGGGAGAGCTCAGCGACACTTTCGCCTACCAGGAATTTGTTTCATTAATTGATCAGGTATTTGCCCATTGACGCCTATGGAAGCCATTAGAATCAATCTGGACGATTACGTCCTCGCCGGAGGTGGAGCCAACGGGGAGAGCTATAATCATCGCACGGATTCCGATGTGATGATGAAACTCTACAATCCGGGAAAGATCCAGCAGCCTCTGGACGAAATGATCATGGCCCGTAAGGTCTTTGCGCAGGGTATCCCTTCGCCGGAGCCGGGAGAGTATGTGACCGATGGCGTGCGTTACGGCATCCGCTTCCGGCGCATCCACGGCAAGAAGTCCTACTCCCGTGCCACGGCCGACGAACCGGAGAAAGTGGCCTATTTTGCAGGCCGCTTTGCCAAAATGTGCCTGGACTTGCATCAGGTCCACGTGGATACCACGCAGTTTGAGAACGTGAAAGACCGCTATTATCGGCTGCTGGCCGAAAATCCCTTCTTTACATCGGCCCAGAAGGATGCTATCGGCCGTTTTATCGCCGATGCCCCGGATTGCGACACTGCCATTCACGGAGACCTGCAGTACTCCAACGCCATTTTTGTGGGGGACAAGGACTATTTCATCGACCTGGGCGACTTTTGCTACGGTTATTCGATGTTCGATGTGGGCATGGTGTACCTTTGCTGCTGCGTGAGCGAAGAAGCTTTTATCCGGGAGGTGTTCCACATGCCCAAGAGCCTTTCCATCAAGTTCTGGCAGTGCTTTGCGCCAGCCTATTTTGGCACAGACCGGTCACTGAAGGACATTGAAGAGGAAGTGATGCCCTATGCCGGGCTCAAAACCATCATCGTAGAACGCGACACCAAACGTCCCATGCCGGAAATGCGTGCCTGCCTTAAAGGAATTATCTGATGGCAAAGAAACAAAAGATAGATCATATTACAGGTGCTGCTGCCAAGCGGGGCCTGCTCATTATCATTGTGGCCGTCCTAACGCTGGAGACCACCTCCCTTCTGCAGTATTTTTCCTCGGAGAAGATACTTCGGGACGAAGCCGGCAGAAGGGCAGAAGGCCAGCTGGAAGCCACTGAGCTCCATATCCTGAGCGTTATGAGTCAGGTGGAGACGGCCGTAAACAATAGCGTCTGGAGCGTAGAGCAGCAGCTGACCCGCCCCGACAGTCTGGCGGCCGTGACTGTGCGCCTGGTCCAGAATAACCCGGTCATCTGCGGCTCCACCGTGGCGCTGGTGAACCAACAGCTGGCGCCTTATTCCTACGATGCAGGCGGCGAAATCCTCACTTCCACCTTGGCCACGGCCGAATATGATTACCCGCATCAGGAGTGGTTCGTGAAACCGCTGGAGCTGGACGGCCCCTATTGGTCGGAGCCTTATTTCGACGAAGGCGGCGGCAACATGCTCATGACCACCTATTCCATTCCCGTGAGGGACAAGAAAGGCCAGGTGGCCGCTGTTTTCACGGCCGATGTTTCCCTGGACTGGCTCACGGAACTGGTGGGTAGCGTGAAAGTGTATCCCACAGCCTTCAGCATGCTTATCAGCCGCACGGGTCAGATTATGGTGTGCCCGGTGGAAACCCTGGTGATGAAGAAAACCATCCAGGAGCTGGCGTCCAGCATGGACGATTCCACCACCTTCCAGTCCATGAACCGTTCGCTGCTTTCCGGCGAGTCCGGAAATACCACCTTCCGCTATGAGGGAAAGGTGCACTACATGTTCTTCGATTCCGTGGACCGCACCGGCTGGGCCATGTCCATCTCCATCCCAGAAGACGAAATCTTCGGCAACATCAAGCGGCTGGGGTTCCTTATCGTGATCCTGCAGATTATCGGTGTCGCCATGCTCATCTTCATCCTGTATTACACCATCAAGCAGGAGAAGGATTTGCGCCTGAGCGAACAAGGCAAGCACCGCATCGAAGGGGAACTCCATGTGGCCCGCGGAATCCAGATGTCCATGATTCCCAAGATCTTCCCGCCTTATCCGGAACGCGGCGATGTAGATATGTTCGCCAGCGTGCTTCCTGCAAAGGAGGTGGGCGGCGACCTCTACGACTTCTATATCCGCGAAAATAAACTCTTCTTCTGCATCGGCGATGTTAGCGGCAAGGGCGTGCCCGCCTCCCTGGTGATGGCGGTGACCCGCAGCCTCTTCCGCACCGTATCGGCCCACGAAAAGAGCCCGCAGCGCATTGTGTCCACCATCAACGCCAGTATGTCGGACATGAACGAGACCAATATGTTCGTGACGCTCTTCTGCGGTGTTCTGGACCTTGAGAACGGCCATTTGCGCTATTGCAACGCCGGTCACAATGCTCCGGTGCTGGTGCAGGAAGGAGGCAACCGGGAACTGCCGGTGGTGCCCAACCTGCCGCTGGGCGTGCTGGCCGAAATGTCCTTTACCGAACAGGAGATCGACCTTTCCTGCGGCACCGGCCTGTTCCTTTATACGGACGGTCTGAACGAGGCAGAGAACGCCTTCCATCAGCTCTTCGGCGAAGAGCGCATGATGGCCGCCCTGCAACCGGGCCTGGAATCTAAAAAACAGATAGCCGCCATGACGGATGCCGTTCACGCTTTCGTGTCCGGCGCCGAACAGAGCGACGACCTTACCATGTTATACATTCGTTTTATGAACAGTCAGATTACGGAAGAAACTGAGCGGCACCTGATCCTGCACAACGACATCCAGCAGATTCCTCAGCTGGCCGAGTTTGTAGAAGCAGTGGCCGATATCGCCAACCTGGATGTAGGCCTGGCGATGAGCCTGAACCTGGCACTGGAAGAAGCCGTTTCCAACGTCATCATGTACGCCTATCCGCCGGGCTCCGACGGACTGGTAGATGTGGAAGCCGTTATCCGCAAGAATGAATTGAGATTCATCCTCTCGGACAGTGGCGTAGCCTTCGACCCGACGGCAGCTCCGGAAGCCGATATTACCCTGGACGTGAGCGAAAGGCCCATCGGCGGCCTAGGCATATTCCTTGTTAGGAATATCATGGACGAGGTGTACTATACCCGCTCCGATGATGGAAAGAACATACTTACGATGATAAAAAAACTAGCATAAACCATGGAAGTAAAAATCACTGAAAAAGACAATGTGATGACCGCTCAGCTGATCGGTCGTCTGGACACGGCTGTTTCCCAGGAAGTGGCTAACGCCCTGCAACCCGTTATTGACCAGGCCAACAAGACCATCGTTCTGGACTGCAAGGAGCTCTCTTACATCAGCAGCTCCGGTCTCCGTATTTTCCTCACTATCCGGAAAGCGGCCGCCGGCAAGGGCGGCAAGGTGATTGTCCGTGACATCAACAACGAAATCCGTCAGGTGTTCATGATGACAGGTTTCCTGAACCTGTTCGAGATTCAGGAAAGCTAAGTCATGGAAGAGAAAAAGCCTGTTTCGCTCCCGGAGAACGCTCACCGGGAGCTGGCGGCGGGCGAACAGTATCAACCTCTCCTGCCTCCTTCAGGAAAGTATGCCGAGGCCACGCCGTATTCGGTGGGCGTCGGCATCTTGATGGTTATCCTGTTCAGTGCCGCTGCGGCCTATTTGGGCCTCAAGGTGGGCCAGGTGTTCGAGGCCGCCATTCCCATCGCTATCATTGCCGTGGGCCTCACTGGCGCCCTGGGTCTCAAGCAGGGCCTTCCGCAGAATGTGATTATCCAGAGTATCGGCGGCTGTAGCGGTGCTGTGGTGGCTGGTGCCATCTTCACCCTTCCGGCCATCTATATCCTGGGGGTAGAGGTCCAGTTCTGGCAAATGGTGCTTAGTTCCCTGCTGGGCGGGGTGCTGGGCATCCTCTTCCTGATTCCGTTCCGTAAGTACTTCGTGAAGGAAATGCACGGGAAGTATCCGTTCCCGGAGGCCACTGCCACCACGCAGGTGCTCATCAGTGGCGAAGGCGGCGGTTCCAGTGCCAAGACGCTCATCGGCGCCGGCCTCATCGGCGGTCTGTACGATTTCGCCGTAGCCACCTTCGGCACCTGGGCCGAAACCATCTCCACCACGGTGATGGGCTGGGGCGCAGTAGTGGCCGATAAAGCCAAGCTGGTGCTCAAGATGAACACCGGCGCTGCCGTGCTGGGCCTGGGCTATATCATCGGCCTTAAGTATTCCTTCATCATCTGCTGCGGATCGCTGCTGGTATGGCTGGTGATCATTCCCCTGATGAACCTCATCTGGGGGGCCGATGTCATCGACCTTATGGGCACCGGCGTTACCCAGACTATCGGCCAGATGGCTCCGGAACAGATTTTCAAGGATTATGCGCGCCATATCGGTATCGGCGGTATCGCTACGGCCGGTATCATTGGTATTGTAAAGAGCTTCGGTGTCATTAAGGGTGCTGCCTCGCTGGCTGTTTCCGAGTTCAAGCGCCGGCCGGGTACGCAGGCGCAGAAGGCCCTGCGCACGGAGGAAGACCTCCCCATGAAGACCATCGTCTTCGGCGTAGTCATTGCCCTGCTGTGCATCTTTGCCTTCTTCGCTTTCGGCGGCGTGGTGAACAACGTGTGGCAGGCGCTCATCGGCCTGCTGGTTGTGGCCATCGTGAGCTTCCTTTTCACCACCGTGGCGGCCAATGCCATTGCCATTGTGGGCTCCAACCCGGTTAGCGGCATGACCCTAATGACCCTCATCATCGCCTCCCTCATCCTGGTGGCGGTGGGTCTCAAGGGCAATGCCGGTATGGCGGCGGCCCTGGTTATCGGCGGCGTAGTCTGCACGGCCCTTTCCGTGGCCGGCAGCTTCATCACGGACCTGAAGATCGGCTATTGGATTGGCTCTACGCCCAAAGTGCAGGAAGGTTGGAAATTCCTGGGTGTGGCGGTATCGGCCGTCACTGTATGCGGCGTGATGCTGGTGCTGAACAAGACCTATGGCTTCACCGGCGACAATGCCCTGGTGGCCCCGCAGGCCAATGCCATGGCGGCGGTGATCCAGCCCATGTTCTCCGGCGGCGGCGCTCCCTGGCTGCTGTACGGTATCGGTGCGGCCATCGCCCTGGTGCTG
>Ga0265298_10001409_pt1 | contig 35638 bp, 27 predicted proteins | sample AusTroGonzalo_MG_3_FD_193486 | JGI IMG/M metagenome (GOLD analysis project Ga0265298, IMG submission 193486) | Bovine rumen microbial communities from tropical cattle in Woodstock, Queensland, Australia - Gonzalo_01 | ecosystem: Host-associated > Mammals > Digestive system > Stomach > Rumen ...
ATGATTTATCAGGTGGTTATTGCAGCGGGGTCCCACCTCTTCCCATTCCGAACAGAGAAGTTAAGCCCGCCTGCGCCGATGGTACTGCAATGCAATGCGGGAGAGTAGGAGGCCGCCACTTTTTCTTAAACTGAAGCCCTGGAACAACAATGCTCCAGGGCTTCTTCGTTTTCCACGGTCCCTGAGTCCATCCCTCACGGTCCCTGAGTTTGTCGAAGGGCCATCAAATCATCCCTTTCGTAGAAAGACCATATCTCCTCGCCCCGTTCCCCTATCATCTCTCGAAGTAAAACAAGTTGTTTTACTGTCGTGGAGATAGGAGTTACGAGTCATGAAGATGCCTTCCATGAAGGTAAAACAACTTGTTTTACTGTAAGAGAAGATAAGTCTTATGGTGTAAAAGATACCTTCCAAGCTTGTTGTTCTATATGTGTACATGGAAGCGTGATACAATAATCTTGTGTTTTAAGCGTTATATAGATGTATGCAGTGGACTGAGAGAATCCGACAAGTCAAGATCCTTCTGGTGATAGCGGCAATTCTGATTGCCGTCGTCTCCTTGTTGGTATCGCATTACCTTGTCAGAGATCTGTCCAACGAAGAACGCCATAAGATGGAGGTCTGGGCACAGGCACTGAGGGCATTGAATAACGCTGGCGAGAATACAGATGTCAGTCTGGTGCTGAGTGTGATGAGGGGGAACAACACGATTCCTGTGATTGTGATGGACTCGTTGGGCACGGTGACCGACTATCGCAATATCTCCATCGATGGGAAGAATAAGACGGACTCAGATTCCTACCTCTCCGACTATGGACGACGACTCTGGCAAGAGGGGAAATACATTAAGATTTTCTTAGGCGACTCAACTAAGACGAGCGATTACCAGTTGGTGTGTTACGATGAGTCGACGCTGTTAAAACGCCTATCATCATATCCCTATTGGCAGCTCGGCATTGTCATGATATTTGTGGTTGTTGCCATCTTCGCTCTTCTCTCGTCGAAAAAGGCAGAACAGAACAAAGTGTGGGTGGGGCTCTCGAAGGAGACAGCCCATCAGTTGGGTACCCCCATCTCGAGTCTGATGGCTTGGGTGGAGATATTGAAGGAGAGTCATCCGGACGACGGACTGATACCTGAGATGGATAAGGATGTGAAACGTCTGGAGCAGATTGCGGAGCGCTTCTCGAAGATCGGCTCCCTGCCTGAACCGAAGGAGGGATCGATGAACGAGGTGCTGGAGCATGTGATCGATTATATGGACCGTCGCACCTCGAATAAGGTGGAGATGGTGCGTGATTTCCCTGATCATGATGTCAAGGTCAGAATGAATGCCTCGCTGTTCGAGTGGGTTGTGGAGAACCTGTGTAAGAACGCTGTAGACGCCATGGAAGGCTGTGGCAGGATCGTGCTCTCCTTGTCCGACGACGACCACAAGGTGGTGGTCGAGGTGACCGACAATGGCAAGGGTATCCGGAAGAAAGATCTTAAGAATGTTTTCAAGCCCGGATTTACCACGAAGCAGCGTGGCTGGGGCCTGGGGCTCTCGTTGGCCCGACGTATCGTGGAGGATTACCACCACGGTCGTATTTTTGTCAAGTCGTCTGAAGTTAACAAGGGCACCACCTTCAGGGTGGAACTGCGGCGCTGATACCCTCGTTAGGGCATACAGATGTTGCACAGTTGTGAAAGAAGTGTGTAATAATCAGCATTTTAACGTGGCGATTTTGCGGTAAAATGATAAAAAAAACGAATTAGTCTCTCATAAATAAAAAAAAAGTAGTAACTTTGCACCCCAAATGTAAATGAAATGTGATGATGTGTAGTCTGGAGTCGTTGAAGTTAGACTTGAAGGAATTGAAAGAGGAGAATACTACTCTCACTTTCGACCTTGATGATTGCTTCTTCGAGGCTTTGGACAGTGCCGAGGTGAAAAGAGGCTCTTTGCACGTGTCGGTGTCTATACGCAAGGCAACCGGCTTTTTCGAGTTTCTGTTCCAGACGGCAGGCACCGTGATCATTTCCTGCGACCGTTGTCTCGATGACATGGAACAGTCGGTGGAGACCGATAATCGTCTTGTCGTCAAGCTCGGAAGCACCTACTCAGAGGAGGATGACATCATTGTCGTGCCCGAGGACGAAGGAATACTCGACATGGCGTGGATCATCTACGAGTTTGTAGCACTGGCTATACCCATCAGGCATGTGCATGCACCTGGCAAGTGCAACCCTGCCATGACGCAAGCTCTGGAAGAGCTGTCAGCTGACCGAAGCAGCGATGAGGAGTCCAACCAGGAGACAGACCCCCGATGGGATAAACTGAAGAATTTAAAAATTTAAAAAATTAAAGTATTTAGATAATTATGGCACATCCTAAAAGAAGACAATCAAGTACTCGTCAAGCCAAGCGTCGTACTCACGACAAGGCAGTAGCTCCCACACTGGCAGTATGTCCTAACTGCGGTGCATATTATGTTTATCACACCGTATGCCCGACATGTGGCTACTATCGTGGTAAGGTGGCTATCAAGAAGGAAGACGAGGTCGCTGAGTAATGGATAGGATTAACGCGATAATCACCGGCATTGGCGGCTATGTACCCGACTATGTCCTCACCAACGAGGAACTGTCGAGAATGGTAGACACCAATGATGAGTGGATTATGACGCGTGTCGGCATCAAGGAGCGCCGTATCCTCACCGAGGAAGGTCTTGGCACCAGCTATATGGCCCGCAAGGCCGCTAAGCAGTTGCTGCAGAAGACCGGCGCTGACCCTGATTCCATCGACGCAGTGGTCGTAGCCACTTCTACGGCGGATTATAAGTTCCCCTCCACGGCATCCATTGTTCTGGGTAAGCTCGGACTGAAGAATGCGTTCGCATTCGACTTCTGGGGTGCCTGCTGTGGATTCCTCTATGCGCTCGACGTTGCGGCGTCGATGATACAGAGCGGTCGCTTCAAGAAGATTATCCTTATCGGAGCCGACAAGATGTCGTCGGTGACCGACTACAAGGATCGCCAGACCTGTCCGCTTTTTGGTGACGGTGCTGCGGCAGTCATGCTGGAGGCAACAGAGGAACAGAACATCGGCGTGATGGATTCCTATCTCCGTACTGATGGCAAGGGACTTCCGTTCTTGCATATGAAAGCCGGAGGTTCTGTCTGCCCACCATCGCACTTCACCGTCAACCATCGGTTGCACTACCTCTATCAGGAGGGACGAACGGTGTTCCGTTATGCGGTGACCAACATGAGCAACGACTGTGTGCTGATTGCTGAGCGCAACGGACTGGATAAGAATAATATCCAGTGGGTGGTGCCTCATCAGGCAAACATGCGCATCATCGAGGCTGTTGCCAAGCGGTTGGAGCTCCCGATGGATCAGGTGATGGTGAACATCGAGCACTACGGTAATACGAGTGCGGCGACAATTCCGCTGGCGCTTTGGGACAATGAGAGCAAGCTGAAGAAAGGCGATAACATGATCTTTACTGCCTTCGGTGCTGGATTTGTCCATGGAGCATCCTACTATAAGTGGGCGTATGACGGTAGTAAATAGTCACAAAGCAGGATTCGTCAACATCGTTGGGAATCCTAATGTAGGTAAAAGTACGCTCATGAACCAACTGGTTGGTGAGCGTATTTCAATTGCGACGTTTAAGGCACAGACCACTCGACATCGCATCATGGGTATCGTGAATACTGACGATATGCAAATCGTCTTCAGCGATACCCCGGGTGTTCTGAAGCCGAACTATAAGCTTCAGGAGTCGATGCTAGCCTTCTCTGAGTCGGCCTTGCAGGATGCAGACGTCCTGCTCTATGTGACCGATGTGGTTGAGAACCCGGAGAAGAACATGGACTTTCTGGAGAAAGTGCAGCGGATGGATACCCCCATTCTCCTGCTGATCAATAAGATCGATACTCTCGCCGAGAATGCAGACAGATCCGTTGCTCCCCAGGCACAACTTGCCGCTATCGTCGAGCGCTGGCATACCCTCTTGCCGAAGGCTGAGATCCTGCCGATCTCTGCCAAGAATAAGTTCGGCACCGACATGCTCCTGAAACGTATCAAGGAACTGTTGCCCGAGAGTCCGGCCTATTTCGATAAGGATCAGCTTACCGATAAGCCGGCCCGTTTCTTCGTCTCGGAGATTATCCGTGAGAAGATCCTGCTCTTCTATGACAAGGAGATACCGTATTCGGTGGAGGTCAGCGTGGAGCAGTTCAAGGAGGACGATCGTCACATCCATATCAATGCGGTGATCTATGTGGAGCGTGATTCCCAGAAAGGAATCATCATCGGTCATCAGGGCGTGGCGCTGAAGAAGGTAAGCACAGAGGCCCGTAAGTCTCTGGAGAAGTTCTTCGGGAAACCGATATTCCTGGAGATCTTCGTGAAGGTAGACAAAGACTGGCGCAGCTCCGCTCGTGAACTAAGTCATTTTGGGTATAATCCCGAGTAAGTTTTTAAATCCCGGAGCTTCTGGATAATCCGGCTCAGGCCAAATATAAATAAGAAAGACTATGCCAAATTTAGTAGCTATCGTAGGCCGCCCGAACGTAGGAAAGTCGACCCTTTTCAACCGTCTGACGAAATCACGTCAGGCGATTGTCAGCAATGAGGCCGGCACCACACGCGACCGCCAGTATGGCAAGTGCGAGTGGAACGGGCGTGAGTTCTCTGTCGTCGATACCGGCGGCTGGGTGGTGAACAGCGACGATATCTTCGAGGAGGAGATTCGTAAGCAGGTAATCATCGCCACGGAGGAGGCCGACCTGGTGCTCTTCCTCTGTGATATTACCAATGGTGTGACGGCCTGGGACATGGATGTGGCGCAGATCCTGCGCCGTGCACGTGCTCCTCAAGAGGACGGCACTCCAACGAAACCGCTTCCTGTGCTGCTGGTGGCCAATAAAGCCGACGACGGAAAGGATCTCTACGACCAGTATGAGTTCTATAAGCTCGGACTGGGTGATCCTTATCCTATCAGTGCTGCTACGGGCAGTGGTACCGGTGATCTGCTTGATAAGATCCTGGAGTTGCTGCCTGAGAAACAGCGTGACGAGGCAGAGGAGGGCATTCCCCGTTTTGCGGTGGTCGGTCGTCCGAATGCTGGTAAGTCGAGCATCATCAATGCCTTTATCGGTGAGGACAGGAATATCGTTACTGAGATAGCAGGAACGACACGTGACAGTATCTACACTCGTTATGATAAGTTCGGTTTTGACTTCTATCTTGTCGATACCGCAGGTATCCGTCGCAAGAACAAGGTGACGGAGGATCTGGAGTTCTATAGTGTGATGCGCTCTATCCGTGCGATTGAGAACAGCGACGTGTGTATTCTGATGATTGATGCTACTCGTGGCATCGAGGCGCAGGATATGAACATCTTCCAGTTGATACAGAAGAACAATAAGTCGTTGGTGGTCGTTGTCAACAAGTGGGATCTAGTGGAAGAGAAGTCTCAGGTGGTCATCGATACCTTTACGAATGCAATCCGTCAGCGGATGGCACCGTTTACCGACTTCCCCATTATCTTCGGCTCCGCACTCACGAAACAGCGTATCTTCAAGGTGCTGGAGACTGCTAAGGAGGTATACCTGCATAGAAAAGCGAAGATCGGCACGTCGAAGCTCAACGAGGTGCTGTTACCGCTGATCGAGGCTTACCCGCCTCCCTCGGTGAAAGGAAAATATATCAAGATCAAATATGTGGCACAGGTACCCGACACGCAGATACCTACGTTTGTCTTCTATGCCAATCTGCCACAGTATGTGAAGGAGCCGTATAAGCGCTTCTTGGAGAATAAGATCCGGGAGAACTGGACCCTGACGGGCTCACCGGTGAACATCTTTATCCGGCAGAAATGACGATTGCATTACTGTTCATGTTGTTTCTGTTGGTAGCCTGTGGCGGCGTGACCGCCGAAGAACAGGCCTCTCTTGCTGCCAAGGGTTACTACACGCATCTTATCAAGGGTGAGTATGAGTTGTTCTTGGAAGGTAAGCAGGGAGCCGGACAGTTACCAGAGAACTACCGCTCTCAGCTTCTCGATGGCTATCGTCAGTATGTGGCGCAGCAGGAGACGCTCCACCACGGTATCCGCGAGGTGCGTGTTGCGACGGCTCGACGCGATACGCTGGCAAACTACACAGAGGTGTTTCTCATCCTCTGTTTCGGTGACTCCACCAATGAGGAGGTGGTCGTTCCGATGGAAGAGCATCAGGGACAATGGCGCATGCGCTAAATCCGTTCCCGGAAAGTCCGGAAAAGCGGTATCAACGATTTTAATGACTATAAATACTTGAAAACGATGAAAGGAAAACAACTCTTGATGATGCTGGCCGTTGCCAGTGTCAGTGCCTCTGCCTCCGGGCAAGTCTATTCTGAAGGGGTGTCTGGTCCAGATACCATACAGATTCCTTCTACGTCTGCATCGCTTAAGACCGTGGAGCAGCAGAAGGTAAAAACTGGAAAGTCCGACTATATTCCTGTGTTCCAATATTGGAAGGAACATGATATCCTTCAGCATCTGGATATCTCATTGACGGCAGGAACGACCGGTATCGGTATCGATGTGGCTTCCCCGATAGGAGAGTATGTGCAGGTGAGGGCTGGTTATGAGATTATGCCGCGCTTCAACAAATCCATGAACTTCGACCTGACGATCGGTGGTAAGCCGGCAAGAATGTACGACCCTAATGGTAACCGTGTAGAGACCACCTTCGACCGTCTGAAGGATATGCTCTATGATTTCACGGGCTATGATATTGACGACCATATCGAGATGATAGGTAAGCCAACGATCAATAATGCCAAGTTGTTGGTTGATGTGTTCCCCTTCAAGAACAATAAGAACTGGCATTTTACTGCCGGTCTTTACTGGGGACCATCACAGTTCGCAGAAGCCGTCAACTCAACAGAGGCCATGGTGTCACTGGTGTCAGTAGGCATCTATAACCGGATGTACGAGAAGGCGGTTAATGGCGAGCCCATCATTAACCCTACAGCCTTGGGCATCAAGGGGGCTGGCAACTATCAGATTGAGGAGCTCAACGAGAAGCTTCTTGGTTTCGGTCGGTTGGGCTTTGCTGTGGGCCGATATAAGAACGATGTATATACGACTGCGAAGAAGGATATCTTCGATGATAATGGTAATCTGATTCATGCCAAGGGAGAGACTTATGTGCTTTATAAGGCTGGCGATCCCTATATCCTGGAGCCTGATGGCGATGGACTGGTCCGTGTGAAGGCTAAGTCGAAAGCGTTGAAGCCTTATCTGGGATTCGGCTATGGCGGTCGTCTACTGAAGAATAATGATGATTGGAAGGTTTCATTCGACTGTGGTGCTATGTTCTGGGGCGGTACTCCCGATCTGTATGTACACGATGGTATGAACCTGACAAAAGATGTGGAGAATGTGACCGGTCAGGTGGGCACCTATGTGGATATGTTCAAGTCGTTTAAGGTGTTCCCCGTCTTGAGTCTCCGATTGACAAAGCGGATATTCTAATAAAAAAGAGCCCTTGCAGAGGGCTCTTTTTTTTATCTCACTGTATTTGTTTCTTCGTTTACTTGATTACAATCTTTTTACCGTCTTTGATGTAGATACCAGGACGGAGTGGGGCATTGTCTGGCAAACGGGTTCCTGTGAGTGTGTAGATACCTTCTTTTGAAGCATCTACGGGATCAGCGGTCACAGTAACAATACCGCTACCGCCAATAGTCATCACATCGCCATCGCTGCTCTTAACCTTCAGATAGGCTTTGTTGGCCGGCAGATACTTACCTTCATAGAAGTATTCCTCCGGAGCTTTCTTGACGAATGCCAACTTACCATCGCTCACGCCGAGCACACGCATGGTGGAAGCAGTAAAGGCAGTCATATTACTGTTCTTATACTTGATGGCTGAATATACGCCAGCGAGTTTGTTACCGCTAAGCTTAGCGATGTCTTCAAGAACGGGCATAATCATATTCTCAGCGGGATTGTCAGAAGCGCATTTGATGATGACAGGCATGTTGGCGGGAATAGTACCTGTGATCTCTTTCATCTCAAAGCTCTTACCAGAGGCCGACTTTACATAGTAGGCCTTCATGCCGCTGGATACAAATTTGAATGCAAATCCAGCATAGATGGTGCCGTAGTATCCATCATCAGTCTTTACGTCGGGCTTAATGCCGATATAGTTGGTGTCAGTGTCAACCTTGATGAAGTTCCATCTTGCAGTCTCCTCGCTGTTGTTGGCCAACCATGCTTCATCGCGCTGACCGTCGTCTGCAAGGTCGGCAATGCTGATGGTGACACCGCTATAGGTGCCAGATGCCTTGTAGCTGGTACCGCCACCCTCAAGTTTAGCAAGTATCATGTTGCCTGAGAGTGCATAGATACCGGTACCTTGACCCTGAAGGTCGTACAGGCTTTTACTCCTATCCATGTTCTTGACGTAGATGATGGTCGAAGGACTGCAGGATACTCTGTCGAAATTCTTGAGGGTTCGGATGCCTAATAAGGCTGTACTTCCTGACTGAGAGACGGTATAGTGTTTCGGGTTATTGTCTGCAATGCTGATATACCGCTTCGTCTTGTTGTTCTTAACGCGGTAGAAACCGTCTTCGAGTTGTGCAGAGGCACTGAACACACAGAATGCTGCTAATACAATTGAAGTAAAGATTCTCTTCATGTGTTTCCTGATGTTTGTTTAGAGGATGTGTTTACCTTTTCTTCTCAAAAAGAAAGCCCAGCCCCATTCTGGGACCGGGCTTTTATTGTCATTTGTATTTATCTTTCAGCGCTTACTCAGCGATACAGATAGATACACGGTTGCTGTCGTTGTCGGCGAACGGCTGTACGCGTGAGCCCTTGCTGTCGAAGCTAATACGGCTCTCTGCGATACCCTTAGCCTTCAGAGCCTTCACAACTACATCAGCACGTCCAGCAGCGAGACGGTCATTGATACGGTCGTTACCTGTACCAGCGTCTGCGTAACCGGTGATCATCACCTTAGCTGTAGGATGAGCATTCATGTAGTCAATGATGTCCTGAACCTTCTGAGCCTCACACTCACGGATGTCGGTCTTGTTGATGAGGAAGAAGATGTCGCGACGGAGCGGCTCAATAGCGGGTGCCGGAGCAGGAACCTCAACCACCTTCTCAACGATCTTCTCTACGTAGCGAATCTCAGGCTCTGGAGCCGGGATGAAGCGGGTAGAGTAGGTCTTGCCGAGGTTGATCTTCACGCCTGCGAGCAGGTTGAAGTATGAGTCGGGGTTACCAGCATCCTTGAAGTTGAACTTGTCGCCCAGAATGTTAGCGTTAGCCTCCAGACCGATGGCAACAGCCTCGCTTACCTTCACGTCCATGGTCAGACCAGCCTGTCCGAAGAGCAGAGTGTTGGCCTTGTTCTCGAACATCGGAGTCCAGTTGTACTGAGCTGTGAACGGATCGATCTTAGCCTTAACAGCAGCAGCGTCGTCGCAGCTAGAGCGGAAGTTCAGACCACCACCGATGAAAGCACCGAAGCTAACTACACGGTTGGGATCGTATCCTGCGATGATATTCGAGAGGTTGAATGTCAGATCGATAGCAGGTGCGAAATAGGTGTACTTATAGTTGCAGTCGCCTACAATGTCGGTAACAACCTTCTGGTAGCCTGCTTTGCCCTGCCATGCGTTGATGGCCAGACGGGCACCGATTGCCTTGGAGAACTGATAACCGATAGCTCCCTGTACAGTGGGTGAGATGAGATCACCGAATTTGGCCTCGCCAGTAGTATACTGGGCACCTCCCTGGAGCTGAATGTACCAGTGCGGCTCGAAGACATATTCTGTCGTGCCTTTCTGCTCCTGAGCAGATGCTGACAGAACACCCATCAACATCAGGCAAGACAATATTACTTTCTTCATTTTCATATCTGTTACTTTCTTTTTAGATTCACAATGTTAATTACTTCACGTCGACAGTGTATCTCTTAGTAACTACATAGCCATAGTAGTCAACGCAGCTCAGGATGATCACCTTGCGACCTGAGGTCAGGTTCAGAGTGTAATCCAGTGCACGGCCATCCAGCAGAGCGCTCTGCTCGAGCTTGCCAGTAGCAGCATTCTTAACAGCGATGAACTTAGCGTATGCGGGAACAAGAACCTCCTCTGTCGGTGAGGTCAGGTAAACCTGCATGTCACCAGCGGGAACCTGGAGACCAGTAACAACACGGTCAACACCCTCAGCACCCTCGAACAGGATGATTGGAGAGAGAGCACGTGTCAGCTGGTGAGAACGCAGCTGGTTGATGATCTTCTTATCGAATCTGTTCAGATAGTCAGCGATACGCTCAACAGCAGCCTTCTTAACCTTCTTGAGGTCGGTCAGACCAGCAATCTTCTTGATCATCTTGGTCAGCTCCTCGTTGTCGATACCAGCCTCGATAGCTTTACGCAGAGACTTGAAGAGAGCCTTGTCGATAGTAACCTCTTTCTCCTTGCCGTCAACAACAACGGTAACCTTCTGAGCCTTCATGTCGTCGATGTTGATGCTGCTCAGCTTAGCAAGGCTGGGGAATTCCTTCTTCAGGATCTGAACCAGCTTCTCAACAGCTGCTTCTGCATCTTCCAGGCTAGGATCGCTAACGTTCTTCTCAAACTCCCAGAATGAGTTGTAAGACAGAGGCTTTACTGAAGCTGCGAAGATGTTGAAATCAGATCTGCCACCAGCGTTGTCCTTCTCAACAACGAGACGCTGTGCGGTGAGGCGATCCCATGCTGCATTCTTGTAAAGGTTGTAAACCAGCTGTGCCAGCTCTCTTGCGCCCTGCTTAACCTCGTTCTTTGTGCCATCAGCATCAGAAACGTGCTGCTTAGCAGTCTTCAGACGATCCTTAATCTCGTCGAATTTGATCGGGAGCTTATAAGCAGCAGCCTTCAGGTTAGCAGCGTCGATAGTTGCCTCAGCAACGAAGACGTTCTTAGCAGCACCTGCAGCGGCAGCGTCGTCAGCTCTTGTCCAACCGAAGCTGATAGTCTCGTCCTCGGCAGTGTAGGGACGTGCAACGAGATCAACAGGAGCCTTGTTGCCCTTTGAATCCTCGAGGTATACGTTGTAGTCGCTGATGTTGATGTCCTTGCTAGAGTTGATAGCAAAAATCAGCTTACCTGCGTTGTTCTTAGCAGCGGTGATGAACTCAGGATCGAGTTCGATGGTCTCGATACCCTCGAGCTCTTCAGCAGCGAGCATGGTACCATCCTGTGTGTCAACATTGAAAGCCTTACCTGCAACGGGGAAGATGTCCAGACCTGTATCGTTGGTGCCATAGAAAGCAGCCAGTGAGTAGAAGTCGAGACCAAGCTTCATGTTACCAACAATATCGTTGATGGCCATTGCGTTAGAGACACCGAAATCTGCGTTACCGCCAAGATTCTTGATGGCCTCTTCCAAAGCTGCAACGCGAGCAGTAAGTGCGTCAAGGTCATTCTTAATCGTGTCAACGTTTCCAGAAAGGGCTGCAATCTGTTCGTTGATCTTACCCAACTGCTCGTTGATCTTTGCAATCTCGCCATTGATCTTTGCAATCTCTGCGCTGTTGTCGCCAAGACCATTAAGCTGATTCTGGAGAGCATTAAGCTGATCCTCAAGGGTGGTCTTTTGTTTTGCAAGGTTAGCGTAAACGGCTGTAATTTCATCGTCCACGTTGTCCTTACAAGAAACAAATGATGTTGTGGCAGCGAAGAGTAATGCTACCATCAAAATACCATTAATAATTTTCTTTTTCATTTGAACTTAAAAATTATAATTAAACAATTAAATTATGATATATCTATGCATTAATGTATATAAACCGGTGACAAAAGTAGGGAATTATTTCTAAATGTGCAAGAAATTTTTAGTTTTTTTTGTGTAAATAGCTATTTTTCTGCCTTTTTTGCTACTTTTTGCCAATAATTAATTAGAAAATTGTCTTACATCAGCGTCGTGCGCCTGACAGGACTCGAACCTGCACGTCGCGAGACACCAGATCCTAAGTCTGGCGCGTCTACCAATTCCGCCACAGGCGCACATATGACATCCCGTGGTTATCGGGATAGCGACTGCAAAGGTACAAAACTTTTTTCATTCTACCAAAAGTTCTCGGGCAAATTCTATGATAGAATCTTTGCCGCGTATGAAATCCTCGTTACTCAGTCCGACTGCGTAGTCGGGCGCAATGCCAAACTCTATCTGTTGCTTGTCGCGGTCGTAGGTGGGGCAGGCGGAGAAACGCACCGTCCATCCGTTGGGAAGGGTATTGGTGAATGGAAGCCCAGAACCTCCGCCGGTGCGATCGCCGACGATCTTCACTTGGGGGAAGCATTTCATAATCTTCACGAAATCGTTGGCAGCGCTGAAAACCTCACGGTTTGTGAGCAGGGCAACACCCTTATGCCACCGAAGTCTGGAGGATGGCTCTATATACTGTGGCTCCATCGGCGAGAACTCGTTGTGCCTTTTGCCTGTCTTGTGTTGGATATAGCCTACCAGCGTTTTCTCCTGACAGAAACGGGCTGCCAGTTTCTCGGCATTGGTGAGTGCTCCGCCGCCGTTGCCTCGGATGTCGAGGATCAGACCGTTGCAGAATGCGAGATACTTAAACACCTCATCAAGGTTACTTTCGCCGATGCCACTTGAGAAGCTGTTATAGTAGACATAGCCGATATTGTCGTCGAGGATGCGGTAGCGGAGCGCACCGGCGATACGGTAGTCGGTACCGAGGTAACGACGCAGGAGAGTGTCGCTGAAATTTGTCGGATAGTCTTCGTGCCAACGCCAGTAGCGCCCGTTGTCGAAGGCGCTGTAAAGGTTCACATGACCGTCGCGTAGCTCGGCGAGCATGTCGGTGAAAATCTCGAAAAGTTGTTGTTTGTTGACCCCCTCTCTCGCGCGTACATTATATTTATTGTATACCTCCAGCCAATCAAGGCCGTATTCATGTTGCTTATAGTCGAAGAAACAGTAGTGCTCGTCGATGATTTTCCATAGCGCCTCGAAGTTACCTTGAGGACTGTCCGGGTATTGCTCGTCGTCGATACAGCCGACTATACACGGGGGCAAAAGACAGATGAGGAATGATAGAGGTATCATCCGCAGCCATTTGATTCTATGTCGTAATATCTGCATCTTTCTTCGGACTTTATACTTTTCATCTGACAAGGCGCCTGACGACACCGATGAGTAGTCGGTGGGTATAGACATGTTGCTTCAAGTTATTAACTGCGGTCTGTTGGTAGTTGCCAAGGTAACCCACTCGTACTGTCCATCTCTTTGATGCCTGCCAGTCGAGCGTGATCTGCTGTCGTATGTTCGGTGCACAGACACAGGTTGTTGGCACAATGTTATGGTCGTAGTTTCCTAAGGAGAAAATCTCGTAGTAAGACTGTCCATAGTTTGGACTGAACATCATCCCCATGAGCGGCAGGTTCAGTTCGTATCGGATGACGAAGCGTTGTTGCCATAAGGTAAGGTCATAGGTGGTGATGGCCGACGGCATGAAGTTTACTGCAGCACGGGCTTGCGCCGGGTTGTTGGAAGCCGTCATGTCGTAAAGAAAGCCCAGACAAGCGTTCAAGACACCACCAGTCTGAAGGTGTAGACGGTCAGCCAGTAGGTTCCACTTACGGTAGTATCCCCAATAGAGATTGTAGCTGCCTTCAAGCATGGTGATATTGCCGCTTCGATCGTCTGTGGATGAGAGATCGAGCTCATGTTCGGTAATAGTATTCCATCGACGGTTGTCTTTAACCCGCTCACGTATATTCAGATAAGAGAATCCTGTACCGGAAAATTGCTCGGGAGTAATGTATGTGTCGAGAATCCTTGTCGTACCGATGCCAATCAGACTTGTTGATGTCATGGCATCTGGGGAAGAAGACAAAGAGACTTGTTCTTGGGCGACAATCGGCAGACAGAACCACATCATCGGCAGAAACGCCCATGACAATCTCCTTACGGACAATTCTTTTAGATGTATAGGATGGCTATACTTCATCATCGAACAGTGTCAGTTCTTGTTCGGGTTGATGCTTCTTCGGTGTGGGCACAGCGACCTCCGGGCTGTCTGCGTCTTCTGAAATCTCTGAAGTCTCTGCGACCTCTGGGTCGTCAATAATCTCCAGAATCTCCGGGGTGTCAGTTGTCTCTGGATCTTCTTCTGGCTCAGGTGGATTCAGTTCCGTGATACTTTCGAGCTGATAGGTGGTCAATCGCTTACCTTTAGCCTTGTAGCCTTTCACCATGATAAACTGTGCAGCATCAACCTCCTCGCTGCCGCGGAATGCATCGGCACCACCGTAGGTGATGAGGAAACGTGGTGAAGGTGTATCGGTCAAAAGGATGAGTTGTGAGGTCGCTCCATTCTTTCCGGTATCACTGGGACTGAGCCAGTTCTGCTTCTTTTTCGTGGCATCCATCAAGAACCGTTTGATGTATGGATATCCTTGATTGTCGACATCGTAAAGGATGGCGGTCCAAACCTTATCGGGATCGTATTTTTCAATACGCAGGATGTTCTCTTCGTAGTGATTGTTAATATCGAAATTAGAGAGGTAGCACTCGCCATTCTGAAGTATAACGAGAATTTGGTCTTCATCGAAGAACTCACCGAGGAGTTGACCATGTTCGTCGTAGTTCAGACGATTTACATCTGGGTCGTACCAAACCTTTCGTCCACCAAGGGTGGAGTGACCGTGACTCTTCAGGCCGATGCGGTGTACGGGGAACTTTGTCAGGAGATTACCCTTTGAAGCACGTCCTTTGATCATCACTTCCGAGAAATCCTTGTCTACGAAAATCTTCTTGAGACGCGGGTTCGGATCGAGGGTCACCTTAATAATCTCTGCTTCTCCGTTGGGGTTGGCAGAGAAGTACATCACTTTTGATCCGGGCGTTCCTTGGGTAATGTCGTATTCCTTGTCGCGAGTCATGCTTGTCACGTTGAAACGCTTGATGTAGCAATAGCCTTTCTTTCCATCGCGGTATACGGTATTGTATATGGTGCGTGAATCGTTCTTTTTGAAGACGGCCACATATAGCACGTTCTTGCCGACAAAGACCTTCTCGGCCACACGAATCACCTTATACTTTCCTTCTTTATAGAAGATGATGACATCGTCGAGGTCGGAACAGTTGCATACGAACTCGTCTTTCTTGAGGCCTGTGCCAAGGAAACCGTCTTGTCGGTTGATGTACAACTTTTGGTTGGCTTCCGCCACTTTGGCAGAGTCTATCGTATCGAAGTTGCGGATCTCAGTGAGACGCGGATGATCCTTGCCGTATTTGTCTTTAAGGAACTGGAACCAGTTGGCTGTCACCTCGGTAAGGTTTGCCAGGTCACGGTCAATTTCCTCGATTTCTGCCTTGATGCGCGCCATCAGCTCGTCGGCCTTGTCTTTATTGAACTTCAGAATGCGCTGCATCTTGATCTCAAGAAGTTTAAGAATATCGTCTTTCGTCACCTCGCGTACCAGACTGGGGTAGTAGGGGGTGAGGCGTTCGTCGATATGCTCGCAGACGGCATCGACGGTAGGTGCCTGTTCGAACTTTTTATCCTTATAGATACGTTCTTCGATGAAGATACGTTCCAACGACTGGAAATGATACTGTTCCAATAGTTCGCCTTTGCGGATCTCCAATTCCTGGCGGATGAGATCCTTGGTGCGGTCGACGCTGTGGCGGAGCACATCACTTACTGTCAGGAACTGAGGCTTGTTATCCTCGATGACACAGCAGTTCGGTGAGATATTGATCTCACAATCGGTAAAAGCATAGAGGGCGTCAATGGTCTTGTCGGACGATACGCCAGGGGCGAGATGTACCTGTATTTCTACATTGGCGGCAGTGAGATCCTCCACCTTACGGGCTTTAATCTTACCTTTCTCTACGGCCTTGACAATCGAATCTTGTAGTGTCTCGGAGTTCTTCGAGAAAGGAATCTCACGGATGACAAGTGTCTTCTGATCGATTTTCTCGATTTTCGCACGGACTTTCAGTACACCGCCACGCTGTCCGTCATTGTATTTACTGACGTCGATGGAACCGCTGGTGGGAAAGTCTGGGTAGAGTCGGAAGGGTTGATCGTGAAGGTAGCTAATGGCAGCATCGCAAATCTCACAGAAGTTGTGTGGTAGGATTTTTGATGAGAGGCCGACAGCAATACCTTCGGCGCCTTGTGCCAACAGAAGAGGGAATTTTACAGGGAGCGTGATGGGCTCCTTGTTGCGTCCATCGTATGACATCTTCCATTCCGTTGTCTTCGGGTTGAACACGGTGTCGAGGGCGAACTTTGAAAGGCGTGCCTCGATATATCGGGGCGCAGCAGCACTGGAACCGGTAAGAATGTTTCCCCAGTTACCTTGTGTGTCGATCAGCAGGTCCTTCTGTCCCATCTGTACGAGGGCATCGCCGATGGAGGCATCGCCGTGGGGATGGAACTGCATCGTGTGACCCACAATATTTGCCACCTTGTTGTATCGCCCGTCGTCCATGCGTTTCATCGAGTGTAGGATACGTCTCTGCACGGGCTTTAGACCGTCACCCAGATGGGGTACGGCGCGCTCGAGGATCACATAACTGGCATAATCGAGAAACCAGTTCTGGTACATGCCACTCAGATGGTGTACTGCGGCTGCGTCGAAACGGTTTACAGGTTTATAGTCGGAGTGGGCGGCTGGGGATTCCGGATTCTCCGCATTATCCGGAGTGCCTGTGGTCTCAAGAATTTCGTCGTCTCTTGTTTCGTTGTCCATTGCTACACTTGACTTTTATTATTTTGTCGCAAAGTTACGAAAAATCGAGCGCAGAACAAAAGAATTCATTCTTTTTCTGCTGAGATAGAGTAACTTCGCTGTCGTTAGACGGCAAAGTTACGAAAAATCGAGCGCAGAACAAAGTAAGTTCACTTATTTTTTATGTCGAGTGCATGTAATTTCGCCATCTTTGATGGCAAAGATACAAAAAACGATCGAAAAGCTAAATTTATTTGAACTTTTCCGAATGGGGAGGGAGTTCTTAAGACTTGCTGTCACTCGGATAGGTGGTGTAAAGTCGAGCGCTACACAAAATATAAACTAATGTTTTGGTAGATTCAGAATAAATGTGTAATTTTGCACGCAATTATTTGGAACATAGAAAAATAAGATATCAACATGACAGCAAACGAGATTCGCGACTCCTATAAGAAATTTTTTGAGTCGAAGCAGCACGCTATCGTGCCGTCAGCCCCGATGGTCATCAAGGATGACCCAACGCTGATGTTTACGAATGCAGGTATGAACCAGTGGAAAGACATCATTCTCGGCACACGCGACCCGGAACCGCGTCGCCGGGCGGACACCCAGAAATGTCTCCGTGTCAGCGGAAAACATAATGACTTGGAGGAAGTGGGGCATGATACCTATCATCACACCATGTTCGAGATGCTCGGTAACTGGTCGTTCGGCGACTATTTCAAGGAGGGAGCCATCGATATGGCCTGGGAGTATCTGGTGGATGTACTAAAACTGAATCCCGAAGACCTTTATGTAACGGTATTTGAGGGATCGCCTGAGGAAAATATTCCTCGCGATGATGAGGCTGCACGTTACTGGGCTAAGCATGTGCCCGAGGACCATATCATCAACGGAAATAAACATGATAACTTCTGGGAGATGGGCGATACAGGTCCCTGTGGGCCATGTTCTGAGATTCATGTCGACTCTCGTACGCCTGAGCAGCGTAAGGCTTCTGGTAAGAGTGGTCGTGAGCTTGTGAATCAGGATGATCCTCAGGTGATTGAGATATGGAATCTCGTGTTCATGCAGTTCAATCGTAAGGCTGACGGTTCATTGGAGAAGTTGGGTATGAATGTCATCGATACAGGTATGGGTTTTGAGCGTCTTGTCCGCATGATGCAGGGTAAGCACTCTAACTACGATACCGATGTGTTCCAGCCCATAATCAAGGCCGAGCAACAGATAACGGGTCTGAAATATACCACCTTTGAGGAGGAGGTCCTGAACCCCATCACGAAGGAACAGGACGATATCAACGTGGCTATGCGAGTGTGTGCTGATCATCTCCGTGCTGTCTCGTTCTCGATTGCCGATGGTCAGTTGCCCTCGAATGCTAAGGCAGGCTATGTGATCCGTCGTATTCTGCGTCGTGCGGTACGTTACGCTTATACGTTCCTCGGCCAGAAAGAGGGTTTCCTTTATAAACTCTTACCTACTCTGGTGGCAGAGATGGGTGATGCCTTCCCCGAGTTGAAAGCTCAGCAGCAACTCATTGCCAAGGTGATGAAGGAGGAAGAGGATTCCTTCCTCCGTACCCTCGACAAGGGTATCTCTCTTCTTGATAAGGCTATGGAGCAGCTCGAGGTCGAAGGAAAAACGGAACTTGATGGAGAGCAGGCTTTCCGTCTCTTCGATACTTACGGCTTCCCCCTTGACCTTACAGAACTGATTTGCCGTGAGAACGGCTATACCGTCAACGAAGAGCAGTTCAACGTAGAGATGCAGAAACAGAAGGAACGTGCCCGCAATGCTGCAGCTGTTGAGAACTCTGACTGGGTGGAACTTGCCCAAGGTGAACAGCAGTTCGTGGGCTACGACTATACCGAATATGAATGTCATATTCTGCGTTATCGCAAAGTGACGCAGAAGAAGAATGAGTTCTATGAGCTTGTACTCGACTACACGCCATTTTATGGAGAGATGGGTGGACAGGTTGGTGATTGCGGTGTCATCTGCAATGAAGCAGAGACTATTGATATCGTCGATTCTAAACGAGAGAATAACCAGACGGTTCATATCGTAAAGCAGTTGCCTAAAGATCCCACAGCTCAGTTTATGGCTTGTGTGGATACCGACAAGCGCGACGCTTCTGCCGCTAACCATACGGCAACTCACCTGCTCGACTACGCATTGAAACAGGTACTTGGTGACCATGTGGAGCAGAAGGGTTCGTTCGTGTCGCCCGACACCTTGCGCTTTGACTTCTCTCACTTCGAGAAGGTGACCGATGAACAGATCCGTGAAGTGGAGCGGATGGTCAATGATATGATTCGTCAGGATATCCCACTTGATGAGCATCGTGACGTACCTTTTGATGAGGCTAAGAAACTTGGTGCTATCGCTCTCTTCGGCGAGAAGTATGGTGATAAGGTGCGTGTGGTACGTTTTGGACCATCCTGTGAGTTCTGTGGCGGTATCCATGCCAAGGCTACAGGTAAGATAGGTTTCTTTAAGATCGTTGCCGAGAGTTCTGTAGCAGCGGGTATCCGTCGTATTGAGGCTAAGACTGGTAAAGAGTGCGAGGAACTGCTTTATAAGACAGAAGATATGCTTCGTACGGTGAAATCGTTCTTCAATAATGCAAAGGATCTACAGGGTGTGATCCAGAAATATATTGAGGAACACGACACGATGAAAAAGGAGATCGAAGGTTTCCAGCAGCAGCGTGTACAGGCTCTCTCGAAGGAACTTGTGGCAAAAGCGCGCACGGTAAACGGCGTGACTGTAGTTACTGGTCAGTATGATATGATGCCGAATGCTGCCAAGGATCTGGTCTTCAAGGTACGAGAGCTCCAGTCGGAGAATCTGCTCTGCGTGGTTGGTACTGTGTTTGATGGAAAACCAATGCTGAATGTGATGCTCAGTGACGATCTCGTGAAAGACCATGGGTTGAATGCAGGACAGCTGGTACGTGAGGCCGCCAAACTCATGCAAGGCGGTGGCGGCGGACAGCCTCATTTTGCTTCAGCAGGAGGTAAGAATCCTGATGGCCTCTCTGCTGCTATTGACAAAGTGTTGGAATTGGCTGCTTTATAAGCAATTAGGACATAAATAAAGATGAAAAACGCTCTCCATATAGAGAGCGTTTTTCTGTTATCCTGGAATCCTCATTTACCCATACGCTGGATTGTTTCCTGTCCAGCACCACTACCTTTATATTTATTACGAGCGACATTAAATGTATAGCGAAGTGAGATGTTAAGGCGATGGTTATTTGAACGCATCCATTGGCTCAGATAATAGTATCCGCAGTCTATCCCTACTTTCTCATTACCACTCTGTAGCATATTGTTTGCGGTTATGCGCAGACAGAGGGCATCATTCTTAAGCCAGCACTTCTGTATTGTGGCCGACATGTCCCATGTGGTGTATCTTAAGTGATAGCTTACCCAATCAGCACGCGACTGATAATCGCATCCCAGTTCAAACTGCCAACTGTGCTTCAAGCGGAAGGTATTGCTGAACTGTACGAAAATCATGGGTTTTTTGTACGTTACCACACGACTGCCAGAAGTCTCGCGTGGATCAGCCAGATCAAGTTCTGTGTCGTAAGCCAAGAAACCCGTTCTCAGGTTAGGCGACCATATACCAATAGTGGGCGAGGCGTTGATGTATGCAACATAACGGTTCAGCGGCTTATCGAGGTTTATATGCTTGATCATGATTACACCGGCATCGTTATATAGGAACGACCACTGGGTTATATGCTTTTCTATTCGCTGCCAACTCGACGAGAGTGTCAGCCACTTCCATCGCATGTTCAGACTTAGCTCATGGTTTTTCTGATTCTCCAACTTCGGATCACCACTCTGTATCGTAAAGGCATTGGCATAGGTCACAGCACTGTTCAACTGCCAGTAGGTAGGTCGAACGGTTTTCTGACTATAACTCAAGGCAGCCTGTACAGGTCCAAAAGCTCGCGACAGCGAAATGCTGGGGAACAGGTCGTTGGTATATCGCTTCATATTGCTTTCAGCGTTCAGACGGTCACGATAGTCGAAGCCTACGTGCTCGAAACGCAGTCCGATGCAACCTTCTCCGATCTTTCCCAGACTGAAACCGTAGTCGATAAAGGCAGCAATGTTCTGCTCTTTTGTCTTCGAGTCGGTTGCAGGGATGGCCGTTCCACTGATGTAGTAGCTGGCATTGCGGTTTACGAATGTTATCTCATTTCCAATGCTCAGCTTACCTTTCCAAACGGGATAGGATAGCACCAGTTTCTCTGCCACCATGTGGTCGGCAGTGTTCGATTCGCTGTTGACATGGTTGGCCTCACCAATCTGGTAATACTCGTCCGTCTTGGCGTCTGCTTGTTTCTTGTTCGAATAGAAATCCACATTGAGGTCGATGTTTATCTTTCCCAACTGACCATTGTAATAGCTATTCCCCTGCCAGTGATATGGCATTGTGACTTTCTCTGATTCTATTCCGTCGATATGGTCCTCGAACATGCCATTGCGGTAATAGTCGGTCTGGATATCTGCATGGTTCCAGTCATATAGTCTGTCGTTATACTGCAGACGGAAACCTACGGAGTGCTTGTCACTGATCTGCCAGTTGGATCCGAAGGTATAGTTCAGACCGTAGGCATGCCAATCAGAACGGAAACGGTTGTCCTGCTCCAGCTGGACCAAAGCGTTGTTTTCTTTATAGAAGCTGTTCTGCATGGCAGTAGATACTGCCGTGTTATGCCTTTCCCAGAAGTCAACTTGTCCGAACACGTCGACCGACCGATAGCGATAGTTACCCTTGAAGGTAGTGAATGGGTCGCTCTGCCCGTAGCGCAGCTGCTGGTTGTTTCCTGCAAAAAGACTGAATCCAAAACCTTCACCTTGCTGTTTGATGGTGCGGAGGCGTACTACCGATGTCACCGTGGCATCATAGCGGGAGCCGGGATTCATGTCAACGTCAACCGATAGGATTTCCTGCGAATTGAGGGTCTTTAGCTCGTCTAAGTCATGCAGTTTTCGGCCGTTGATATAGATTATCGGTGTACCCTTGCCAATTACCTCCAGTCCATCTTTGCCTTTTCTGATTCCAGGTACCTTAGACAGCATATCCTCCACCGAACCTGACTTCTCCAGAACGGAACCTTGGATCTGAGTGACCAGCGATGAGCCCTGTAGCTTCGTCTTGGGCAATTGGCCCTTGACCACCACCTCATTAATCAGGTGTGCATCTTCCAACATCTGGATGACGGGACCGCCAGCCATGCTGCCGTCGGATGACACATTAATGAATAAGGTCTGATAGCCGATACTTGAGATCTTTAGTACGCCCTGGTTTTCTGGGGTCACAATCTTGAAAATACCGTTCTCGTCAGAGACTGCTCCTTGTACAAAGGATGAGTCGGGCATGGACAATAGTACTACACTGACAAAGGGCATGGGATGACCCTCTCCATCTACAATCTTTCCACCTACATCGGGCGTCGTACGCTTGGCGAATGCTCCTGTCGTGAGCATGGTCGCTACCGCCATCATGGCGAATCTTCTAAAGTTAAATCTATTCATAATATGCTGTTGCTTTTTCCAATCTTTTGTCTATTAGACACAACTCGTGTTGGAAAAGTTGCAGCAATCATGAATATTTTATACTTTCAGTGCACGGATGGCGTTGAGAACAGCGAGAACGGTGACTCCTACGTCGGCAAAGACCGCCATCCACATCGTGCCCAGCCCAAAGGCGGCGAGTATCAGTATAGCAACTTTGATACCTATGGCGAGCCAGATATTCTGTCGAGCAATGGCAATCGTACGTCGAGCGATACGGATGGCTATCGCAATCCTCGATGGACGGTCGTCCATAATTACGACGTCGGCCGCTTCGATGGCAGCGTCACTGCCAAGGCCTCCCATTGCGATACCCACATCGGCGCGGGCAAGTACAGGCGCATCGTTGATGCCGTCGCCCACGAAAGCCAATCCAGTCCCGTCACCTTTTTCGTTGAGTAGCTGTTCTACATGTTTTACCTTGTCGGCAGGCAGTAACTCCGTGTGATACTCCGTCAGGTCGAGTTGTGACGCCACCTGTTCTCCTACTTCTCGCCGGTCGCCGGTCAGCATCACAATCCTATTGATGCCTAGTTCCTTTAGAGAGACAATAGCCTCGGCACTGTCGTCCTTGATTTGGTCGTTGATGACGATATGACCGGCGTAAGCCCCGTCGATGGCAACGTGGATGATGGTGCCTACGTGATGACAGTCATGCCATTTGGCGCCTATGAAATCCATCATTTTGGTATTACCCACACAGACGATCTGGTCTGCGACACGGGCACGGATACCTTGTCCTGCGACTTCCTCGACATCGGAAACGATGCAACCATCAGTGGCTTCATCGGGGAACGCATCGCGCAGGGCGGCACCGATGGGGTGAGTCGAGAAATGCTCCACATGGGCGGCGAGATGCAAAAGATGTCGCTCGTCACAGGTGTCGGGGTGAACGGCCGTGACGGTGAACTGACCGTGTGTCAATGTACCAGTCTTGTCGAAGACCACCGTGCCCAGCCGAGCAAGGATATCCATGTAACTGGACCCCTTGACCAGAATACCATTCCGCGAAGCGCCACCGATGCCGCCGAAGAATGTGAGTGGCACACTGATGACAAGGGCACAAGGACAAGATACGACAAGAAATAGTAAGGCACGATATAGCCAGTCGGGGAAGGCCGTTGTGAAGTTGCCGGAGAACAAAGGTGGCAGTAAAGCCAGTATGATGGCGGCTCCGACAACAATAGGTGTGTAGACACGCGCAAAACGTGTGATGAACGCCTCGCTTTTGGATTTGCTGTTGCCTGCGTTCTCAACCAGATGGATAATCTTGGCAACAGTACTCTCTCCGAAACTTTTTGTCGTCCGTATCCTGATGACGCCTGAGAGGTTGACACAACCGGAGATTACCTCGTCGCCGACCGTGATGTCACGAGGAAGACTTTCGCCTGTCAGTGCGACGGTGTTCAATGCCGATGTTCCTTCTAAAACAATCCCATCAAGAGGTATCTTCTCACCGGGGCGGACGATAATTGTTTCTCCAACAGCGACTTGATCTGGCGTGACGGTTATTGTCGCGCCGTTTCTTTCTATGCTGGCAGTGTCGGGACGGATATCCATGAGATGGGCGATACTTTCCCTACTTTTACCTTCCGCATATTCTTCGAATAGCTCGCCCACTTGGAAAAACAACATAACGAACACTGCCTCAGGAAACTCTGTCTCTGCTCCGGGAAGGAAACCGATACAAAGAGCACCGATGGTTGCAACCGACATGAGAAAATGCTCATTGAAAGCCTCACCATGAATGAGTCCTTCGGCCGCTTCTTTCAATGTGTCATGACCGACGAGCAGATAGGGAATGAGATAGATCAGCAACAGTTGCCATGTGGACAACTGATAGTGTTTCTCGATCCATACTGCGCTGATAAGGAGGAGAGCCGTAATGACGATAAGCATGATACGGTTTCTCATGCTGTCGTGATGGTGTTCGTGATGATGTTCGTGATGGTGTTCATGTTGCTTTTGTGAGCAACATGCCTGACAGTCATTTTGATGTGTGTGAGCCATATCTTTATTTCTTTTGTTCTTTCCGACTGCAAAGGTAGGATAAAGATTTCGCAACTTGGTTGCAATTTTCACAACGAAGATTTGTTCTATTCGAAACTCTGCCTTCTAATGGCGGCAAAGAGACTTTCATTCGGAAAAGTACAAATAAATTTGGCTTTTCACTCATTTATTCGTATCTTTGCAACATCAAGTCGCGAAGCAACAAAAAAACGTCACAATATGGCACTGAACCTGAACAAGAATCTGAAGCTCTACTATTCTATAAAAGAGGTGGCAGAGATGTTTGAACTCAATGAGAGTACACTGCGGTATTGGGAACAGGAATTCCCGTTTCTGAAACCGAAAACATCAGGGGCTGCCAAAGTGCGACAGTATCAAGAGAAGGATATTGAACAGATCCGACTGATCCATAATCTGGTGAAGGTGCGCGGTTTCAAACTCTCTGCTGCCAGGAAAATCTTGACGCAGAACAGGAAAGGTGCAGATACAAAGGCAGACGTTCTGGAGCGTCTAATAGAAGTCCGCTCGGAACTCCAGGCGCTGAAGAAACAGTTGGATTACCTGCAGTAGAATAGTATCCCTTTTTATATAATCTGTGATATTTCCTTGAGGTTAGGTATGTCTTTGAGATTATCCATGATCTCCTTGACATCTCCTCGGTCGTGAACACGTAGGTCAATACTTCCATCAAAGATTCCTTCTTCGGTTGTGATGGTCAGTCGGTGGATGTTTACGTTCATCCGTGAAGAGATTACTTGTGTGATATCGTTAAGTATGCCAAGTCGGTCAATACCTCCAATGTGTATTGTCGCATCGAAGAACAGTTTTTTGTGCATATCCCATTTGATGTCAAGAATCCGGTTGCCGAAACTAGACTTGAGTTTCGCAGCCACAGGACAGGCTCGTTTGTGGATCTCAATCTGATTCTTGTTGTTGATATAGCCAAGGGCATCGTCCCCGGGGATCGGGTGACAACAGCCGACGAACTTGTATTGACTGATAGTTTCTTCAGAGATGTAAACAGGTTTTTTGCGATTGAACTTCTCCGGAACAATAAAAAGTTCCTGTTTGGGCAATTCCTCTTTTTTCTTCTTACCGACAAAAGGCACATATTTCCTCCATCCCTTATTATCGGTTTCTTTGTTCTTCCCGTTCAGCTCGTCGAGGTCTTTCTCTCCCAATAACACTATTTTCTCACCGAGAGCTTGGTAGAAGTCGTTCCGTTTGCCGTAGTCGTGGAACTCTGCTAACTGATCAGCAATAGCCAGACTGGGTTCTTTGTGATGCTTGAGTAGGAATTGGTGGAGAATCTCCTCTCCTTCGCGTTGGGTCTCACGGTTGTCACGGCGCAGAATGGCTTGGATCTTTGCTTTGGCCTTAGCCGTAGATACGAAATTGATCCAGGAAGGACTGACATGTTGTGACTTCGATGTCAGGATTTCAACCTGGTCGCCACTTTGAAGTTTATGACTCAGTGGCACAAGCTTATGGTTTACCTTCGCTCCAATACAGTGGCTTCCTAAGAATGTATGAATAGAGAAAGCAAAGTCGAGTGCCGTGCATCCGGCAGGTAGGGTGCGAATCTCTCCTTTAGGTGTAAAGACAAAAATCTCACTGGCAAAGAGGTTCAGTTTGATGGTGTCGAGAAAATCCATAGCGTCGGGCTGTGGATCGTCCAGAATCTCCTTGATCGTATGTAGCCAGTCGTTAAGTTCGTTCTCATCTTCGGTATACTCCTCCTCTACGCCGTCTTTATATTTCCAATGAGCAGCAAATCCTTGTTCTGCGATTTCATCCATTCGGTCGGAACGAATCTGTACTTCAATCCAGCGTCCCTGTTTGGACATCAGTGTTACGTGCAACGCCTGATAACCATTAGCTTTCGGATGACTCAACCAGTCGCGCAGACGATCAGGGTGTGACTTGTAGATCTTAGAGATTGCCACGTAGATATTGAAGCACTCATTGACCTCTTCCTCACGTACTCTCGGTGTGAAGATAATCCTGACGGCCAGGATGTCATATATCTCCTCAAAGGTAACGTGCTTGTTTTGCATCTTGTTCCAGATGGAGTAGGGGCTTTTTACGCGTTCCTTAATTTCATACTGGATTCCCATATGACGGAGTGATTCCTCAATGGGAAGTGTGAACTGTTCAAACAACTCGTCACGCGATGCACTCGTAGATTGAAGTTTAGCCTCGATAGCTGCGTACTCGTCAGGATGCTCGAACCTAAAACTAAGATTCTCCAACTCTGACTTGATCTTGTTCAATCCCAGTCGGTTGGCTAGCGGTGCGTAGATATAGAGTGTCTCACCAGCAATCTTGTATTGTTTGTTAGCCGGCTGCGATTCCAAGGTGCGCATATTGTGCAGACGGTCACAGATCTTGATGAGGATAACTCGGATATCATCACTCATGGTGAGCAACAACTTCTTGAAGTTCTCAGCCTGGGCTGAGGCTTGTTCTCCGAAGATGCCGCCACTGATCTTTGTCAGTCCATCAACAATCTGTGCGATCTTCGCACCGAAGATATTCTCGATGTCTTCAACGGTATAATCTGTATCTTCTACGACATCATGGAGAAGGGCAGAGCAGATGCTTGTTGATCCTAGTCCGATTTCAGAACAGGCGATCTGGGCAACCGCAATAGGATGCATGATATATGGTTCACCAGATAGTCGGCGTACCCCCTTGTGCGCCTGACGAGCGAAGTTGAATGCTTTCGTGATCAGGTCAACCTTCTTGCGGTGGCGTGATGCCAGATAGTCGTTCAACAACCTTTGAAACGCGTCGTTGATCAGTTTCTCGTCGGCCTCTTCCTGGAATTTCTGTTCATCTGCATCCATATCTTATCCTCTCTAATCGATCTTTTATTCCTATTTCACCCTGATCTTCTTTCCGGCCCGGATGTTGTTACCCTTGATGCCGTTGAGCCTTCTTAACTTGGCTACGGTCGTTCCATTGCGTTTTGCGATCTCGGATAATGTCTGTCCTTTCCTGACGGTGACAGAGGAGCCTCCCCTTCCTCTGTTCCTGGCATTGCGACGACTATAGCGTCCGTTCTTCCTGTTATATGAACTACGACTGCTTCTCGTGAAAGTCGGAAGATCATCGTTGACATCAACTACTGCACGTTTGGTCAGCAGTTCTGCGACTCGATAATTATAGACAGAGTCCTCGTTGTCGATAAATCTTCCTACGTCAGCAATTGGCAGACGAATAATTGACGGTTTTGTGGCACCGGGGATGATATCGCGGCGATATGCCGGGTTTAATGAGCGTATCAAGTCGGCATCAGTCCCGATGACCCCAGCTATCTGCTCGACATGCACATTTTTGTGTACCACAATGGTGTCACTCTGGGATGGCAGTCGAGTTGTCATCGGACATATGTTGTGGTCACAATAGTAGGTCATGATGTAGTTGGCAGCAATGAATGCGGGAACATATCCGCGTGTTTCGCCAGGTAGATAAGGATAGAGTTTCCAATAATCCTTATCGTCAGCTGTGATAGTTTCATTCTCTGTTCGTCCCTTGTCGGCTCGGTAGCGGCGAATGGCTTTATTGATATTTTCCGGGCCGCAGTTATAGGCAGCGATGACCAGATTCCAATCGCCGAAAATACGGTAAAGATCCCTGAGATAACGAGCGGCGGCATATGATGACTTGACAGGGTCACGGCGCTCGTCGACCAGCGAGTTGATCTCTAGTCCATATTGCCTGCCGGTACCAAGCATAAACTGCCATAATCCTGTTGCTCCAGCACGGGAGACAGCCTTGGGGTTCAGGGCTGATTCGATGATGGGAAGATATTTTAGTTCTAACGGCAGTTGGTAACTTTCGAGTGCCTCCTCAAAAATGGGCATGTAGAAGTTGGCTGCGCCAAGCATGTAGCTGACGGAATAGCGGAGGCGGCCGCTATATCTGTCAATGAACTTCTGGACGATGTCGTTATAAGACAGTTCCATCACAGAAGGTATGCGACTGAGTCGTTCGATGTATACCTCCTTCGAGAAGGTGGGGTTCTCGTTCTTCATCTCGCAGTCACCCGGTATAGCCAAATATGTTTTTGACATATAAAGATTCAACAGACTATCAAGGTCATAGGTCATGGCCTCAGGGAACTCGATGATTTCTTCGTTACCTTCCTTGTCGGTGAGCGAGATCTCGTCTTCCGCAGGAACCTCTGCTTCCTCTACTTCTTCCTCTTCATTCTCGTTGTCGATGTCCTCGTTCACTATCTGTGCATACATGGCGCAGTTTCCTGCGAAGAACATCGCGGTGAGTATCAACAATAGTCTTTTCTTCATCCTATAAATGGTTTTGATTTTTTGGTTCTTGTTATTCTTGTTCCTCAGAAACTTAGACTACATTGGAGCCCCAGCGAGGATGATTTCAGAGGGTTCTTGGCATTATCACCGAAGACCGTCGGTTCTACCCTCAGACTCAGGTCCTTTGAGATGTCAAAAACGGACAACTCTGCATCTACATAGGCATCGATGACAGATAAGGCATAAACGCCCACCAGAACAAAGAAGCTCATGTCGCGCCATCTGCGGAATCTGTCTTTACGCTTTTTGAAGATATCTTTATATCGATTGGATAGTTGCTGATTGTCCTCCGTTATCTGCATACCCAAGTGTAAGAACTGGTTATAGCTCTGTGTGCTAGGGTTGCCGTCCATCAGATCAAGATAGGCCTGTGAATAATCCTTGTACATCGTGTTATTCCAGTTCATCGCGTACAGACATCCCATAAACCCTCCATACACAAGTGGGAGCTTCCAATATTTGCGGTTATAGATTTGTCCGCCACCGGGGATGACCAATGCCAACCATAGGGCTCTCTGTGGGTCGGGTTTCCAGATGGCCATGTCGCGGCGATTTTTCTTAATCAGAGGGGTTGGCTCTGATAGTGCCTTTAAGGTGTTGTCAAGACTATCTTCCAGACTGCTCACGATGCGAGTAATACTGTCTGTCGGCAACACCACCATACTGTCGGGGGGCACGCTTCCCTGAGCAGAGGAACGAGCCAAACCAACTAACAGCAGGAGCCCGGTTATAATTGATGTGCGCAATGATGCGAATAAAACTTGTCTCAACGTCTGTGCTCTATCACTTAGTTCTTGATCTTATCGATAATGTTCATGACGAACTCTAACTCCTCCTCATTAGAGAAGGGGATGCTAATCTTCCCTTTGCCTTGTGGATTACAGGACATCTGTACTTTCACCTTGAACAGCGTAGAAAGACGGTCTCTGAGAATACTGTATTCTAAAGGCAACTGGGCATTCGGGGAAACTGTTTTTTTGATGCTCTGGATGTTCTCTCCACTCTTAAGCATCTGTACCATTTCCTCTACCTTACGTACGGAATAACCATTCTTCTGTATCTCCTTAAAGAGCTTGAGTTGGGCAGAAGGACTCTCAATGGCCAGCAACGCTCGGGCATGTCCCATGTCCATCTCCTTGTTCTTCAAGGCCATCTGTATCTGTGCTGGAAGTTTGAGAAGACGCATGTAGTTGGTGATGGATGTGCGACTCTTGCCGACTCTGGAAGAGATCTTTTCCTGTGTCATACCGGTAGCTTCTGCCAAGTGCTGGTAAGCCAAGGCAATCTCAATGGCATTCAAGTCCTCACGCTGGATGTTTTCAACCAGTGCCATCTCCATCACGCTCTCATCCTCAGCCGTTCGGATATAGGCGGGGATAGAGGTGAGACCAGCAATGAGTGAGGCTCTCCAACGACGCTCACCGGCAATGATCTGGTATTTGCCGCCTGTTGTCTGCCTGAGCGTAATAGGTGTAATAATTCCAATCTCCTGGATGCTGGCAGCCAGTTCCTGTAAGGCTGCCTCATCAAATTCGCGTCGTGGTTGGTTGGGATTAGGCTCAATCTGTTTGATGGGTATTTCACTGAGATTGGAAGTTCCCTCAGTTTGGATGTCTCCGGTGTCAATAAGCGCATCCAATCCCCGACCTTTTCCAGTCCCGATGTTGTCCAGTCCTCGTCCCAGAACATTCCTGTCGTATTTCTTCTTTACAGCCATAATCGTCTATTTGTTTTTGTAGATGATTTCCTTGGCTAATGCCAGATGGTTCTTGCTACCCGTGGAGTCTGCGTCGTACAAGATGACAGGCAGACCGTGGCTTGGGCTCTCTGAGAGTTTCACGTTCCGCTGGATAACAGTCTTAAATACCAACTCTTGGAAATGACGCTTTACCTCGTCGTAGATCTGGTTGGCCAGACGTAAACGACTGTCATACATCGTGAGCAGGAATCCTTCAATCTCCAGCTGTGGGTTCAGTTTGTTCTTGATAATCTTAATAGTGTTGAGCAGTTTACTGATACCTTCAAGTGCGAAATATTCGCATTGTACAGGAATAATCACGGAGTCGGCCGCAGTCAGAGAGTTTACCGTGATCAGCCCTAAAGAGGGAGAACAGTCTATCAGGATATAGTCGTATTCATCGCGGATAGGCGCCAAAAGGTCTCTCATCACCTTCTCGCGGTTTTCCAGGTTCAGCATCTCGATCTCTGCACCTACTAAATCAATATGACTTGGTATGATGTCCAGACCGTCAATATCTGTTGTATAGACCGCATCGCGGACATCAGTTTTGTTGATGATACATTCATATAGTGAGCACTCAACTTCTGTGATATCTACTCCCAATCCACTGGAAGCATTGGCTTGGGGGTCTGCATCGACGACGAGCACGGTTTTTTCCAATGTGGCAAGTGAGGCTGCCAGATTGATGGTCGTCGTGGTCTTACCCACACCGCCTTTTTGGTTTGCTAACGCAATAATCTTTCCCATTGTTTTACTGAATACCTTAATAAAAATAAGAAATTTGGGTACAAAGTTACGAAATAATTCATAATTCATAATTCACAATTCATATTTTTTTGTACTTTTGTACCCAAATCGTTGAAATTTTATGGAAATTAAACGACCATTATTGCTCATTTCCAATGATGACGGCTATCAGGCAAAGGGCATCCGGGAATTAGTGGAGATGGTGTCTGATCTTGGTGATATTATTGTCTGCGCTCCGGAGTCGGCGCGTAGCGGTTTTTCTTGTGCGTTTTCGGCTATGTCACCTCTGGAATTACAACTCCGGGAAAAAAGGAAAGGCGTGGAAATCTGGTCATGTAATGGTACACCTGTCGACTGTGTGAAGATGGCCTTAGCGGAGATTGTTCCGCGTACACCCGATATGGTTATCGGTGGCATCAACCATGGCGATAATGCTTCGGTGAATGTACATTATAGTGGCACGATGGGGGTCACGCTCGAGGGCTGTATGAAATACATACCTTCTGTGGCATATTCTCTCTGTGATCATCGCGATGATGCGAATTTTGACCCGCTTCGTCCGTTGGTTCGTACCATCACCATGAGGGTGTTGGAAGAAGGTTTGCCTATGGGTGTCTGTCTGAATGTGAACTTCCCTTTAGTGCCTGAATATAAAGGCGTTCGTGTTTGTCGTATGGCAAAAGGTACGTGGGGACAAGAGGTGGTGAGATGTGCCCATCCTCGTGGCTATGATTATTGGTGGATGGTAGGAAAATATACCAATGATGAGCCGACGGCGACAGATACTGACAACTGGGCGTTGGCGAATGGGTATGTTGCTATTACACCGACACAGACAGATGTGACCGCCTATACGGCCATAGATAATATCAAATCCTGGAAGTTATGAAGTATTACCTGATTGCAGGAGAAGCCTCTGGCGATCTGCATGCATCACATTTGATGAAGTCGTTGAAAGAATTTGACGACAACGCAGAGTTTCGCTTTTTGGGTGGTGACCTGATGACTGCGGTTGGTGGTACCCGTGTTCGCCATTATCGTGAGTTGGCTTATATGGGTTTTATTCCTGTGCTGCTCCATCTGCCCACAATCTTCTCCAACATGAGAAGGTGTAAGCGCGATATTGTGAACTGGCATCCTGACTGCGTGATTCTTGTTGACTATCCGGGTTTTAATCTGAATATTGCAAAATATGTAAAATCGAAGACGAATATTCCCGTCTATTATTATATCTCCCCTAAAATCTGGGCTTGGAAAGAATATCGTATTAAGAATATCAGGCGCGATGTGGATGAACTTTTTTCCATTCTGCCCTTCGAGGTTCCTTTCTTTGAGCTGCGACATCACTATCCGATTCATTATGTAGGCAATCCAACAGCTGACGAGGTACGTGAGTTTTTGTCTGCGTACGAGAAACCAGCCTTGTCGACCAAACCGATTATCGCTCTCCTTGCCGGTAGTCGTAGACAGGAAATTAAGGATAATCTTCCGGCGATGATTGAGGCTGTGAGACCATATATGTGCAATTATCAGGTTGTGTTGGCTGGTGCTCCAGGTATAGAGGAAAGCTATTACGATACGTTTTTGAGAGGAAAAGGGATTGATGTGGTCTACAATCAGACCTATCCCTTGTTGGCGAAAGCTCATGCTGCCCTTGTTACTAGTGGGACGGCAACGCTTGAGACGTGCCTTTTCAAGGTACCTCAGGTGGTATGCTATGAAACACCACTGCCTTGTCTGATTGGTTGGTTGCGGAAGAAAGTGCTGAAGGTGAAATACATCTCGTTGGTGAATCTGATTGCCGATCGTGAGGTGGTTACCGAACTCGTGGCTGACACGTTTTCCGTAACTAATATCCGACGGGAATTGGAAAAGATACTCGACGGATCTGTCCGTCAGGCGATGCTTGACGATTATGAGGAGGTCTGTCGTCAGCTTGGGAACCAGAAAGCTCCAGAGCAAACTGCAAAACTTATTTATACATTACTATCTAATCAATAATCAATCATTATGAAAAAAATCCTTGCATTGCTGGGTTTTGACCCACTGAAACATTCTGTGAAAGTAGAAATGATGGCAGGAATCACCACATTTCTGACGATGTCGTACATCCTTGCTGTGAACCCTCTGATCCTTGGTGAGACGGGTATGGACAAAGGAGCTCTCTTCTCTGCTACGATTGCTGCAGCGGTAATTGCAACCTTGGTGATGGCTTTTTATGCCAAGATGCCGTTCGCCCTTGCCTCTGGTATGGGGCTGAACGCATTCTTTGCCTATACACTCGTCCTAACGATGGGTTATACTTGGCAGGAGGCATTGGCGGCCGTGCTCTTTGAAGGAGTTGCCTTTATCCTTCTGACATTTTTTAAAGTACGCGAAGCCATCGTCAATGCGATACCTCTGAACCTCCGCTATTCCATTTCCGTGGGTATCGGTCTGTTCATTGCCTATATTGGTTTGAAGAATGGCGGAATCATTGTGGCAAGTGACGCCACTGTTACTACGCTTGGTCCATGGACAGTGTCCTCATTGATTGCTGGTGGTGGTGTCTTGCTTGGTGGCGTTCTGATGGCCTTGGGTGTCCGCGGTGCTTTGTTTTATACGATTATTGTGATGACGGTTATAGGTATTCCTCTTGGCGTGACTCAGCTCCCAGAGAGTTTCTCGTTAGTTAGTCTGCCGGAATCAATGGCGCCAATTGCATTCCATATGGATTTTTCTCGTTTCCTATCTCTGGATATCAATTATTATGTAGTAGTCTTCACCCTGCTTTTCATGGACCTCTTTGATACACTTGGAACGCTTATCGGTGCCTCCACCAGTGCAGGAATGGCTGATCCGAGGACAGGTAGGATTCACGGTCTGAATCGTGCCTTGATGGCTGATGCTATTGGAACGACAGCCGGCGCTCTCTGTGGTACATCTACAGTTACAACTTATGTGGAGAGTACGACGGGTATTGCTGCTGGTGGTCGAACAGGACTCACCTCGTTGACTGTGGCTCTTCTTTTCTTGGTAGCCCTTTTCTTCTCTCCGCTTTTCCTGATCATCCCTTCTGCCGCTACCACAAGTGCCCTTGTGCTTGTCGGTGTGCTGATGACCAAGACCATCACGAAGATCGACTTCAGTGATTTTACGGAGGCTGTTCCTTGTTTCATCACCATCCTCACGATGCCTTTCACGGCTAGTATTTCCGAGGGAATCGTACTCGGTATGCTCTCCTATGTATTGGTAAAGGTGTGTACAGGGCATTACAAGGAACTCTCTATTGTAATGTATATCCTTGCGGCCTTCTTTATTCTGAAATATGTGTTTAATTAAAAATGATATAGTATTATGAAAAAGATTCTATTTTTTGCAGTGATGGCTGTTGCTGCCATTTCCGTACAAGCACAGAATGTACAGGTTCATTATGATCTCGGACGTAACATCTACCCCGATGAGGAGGCTGGACGTCAGAAGGTGACTGTAACTCTCGAACAGTTCAAGGCCGACCAGTGGGGTTCATGGTTTTATTTCGTGGATATTGATTTCAGTCGGAAATTTACGGAGGGCGCATATACTGAGATATCCCGTGAGTTCAATCTCGGTAAGAAAGGTTTTGCCGCTCATGTGGAGTATGATGGTGGATTGAACCGGTTTGGTAGCTTCCAACAGGCAGGTCTTCTCGGTGCTGCATGGAATGGTCATAACGAGGATTTCTCAAAGACATATTCTGTGCAACTCTTATATAAGCGCGTTTTCAAGAGTTATGATTATACATCGGCTTACAACAGTGTGCAGTTAACCGGTGTATGGGGATTGAATTTTGGAAAGAAATGCACATTCTCTGGATTTATTGATTTCTGGCGCGGAGAGAAAGCCGACGGCCATGGACAGTTAGTCGTCCTGACCGAACCTCAGTTGTGGTATAATATCAATAAGCATTTCAGTCTTGGTACCGAGTGGGAAGTCAGTAGTAATTTTATTTATAATACCTACAACGACAAGTCGTTCTTTGTGAATCCGACTGTTGCCATGAAGTGGAACTTCTAGAGTTGAATCATGAAAAAGTGAATGATTATGGCTTCAGAATTATCAACCACAAGAAAGACCATCGTTGGCGTCCAATTTCTCTTTGTCGCCTTTGGATCAACGGTCTTAGTTCCTCTACTCGTAGGTCTTGATCCCGCTACTGCGTTGTTTACGGCAGGTGTAGGTACGTTTATCTTCCATCTGGTTACCAAAGGCATGGTGCCTATTTTCCTTGGCAGTAGCTTTGCTTTCATCGCTCCGATTATCTCTGCCTCACAACAGTGGGGAATGCCTGGTACTATAGCAGGTATTGCAGGCGTTGCGTTGGTCTATTTTGTCATGTCGGCACTAATCAAGTGGCAAGGACGCAGACTCTTGGACCGTCTCTTCCCACCAGTCGTTATTGGTCCCGTGATTATCCTGATTGGTTTGTCATTGTCGC
>Ga0265298_10001410_pt1 | contig 35635 bp, 33 predicted proteins | sample AusTroGonzalo_MG_3_FD_193486 | JGI IMG/M metagenome (GOLD analysis project Ga0265298, IMG submission 193486) | Bovine rumen microbial communities from tropical cattle in Woodstock, Queensland, Australia - Gonzalo_01 | ecosystem: Host-associated > Mammals > Digestive system > Stomach > Rumen ...
ACCGTCCTTTTATTCGTGAAATTAACTTACAATATCTATTCTTAAACAGAATAAACACATTCCAAAGGAAATATATCACTTGTACTCTGCAAAGGCACTCTCATTTCTTACCTCGTAAAGCCGGTTCACCAGCTTCAGCTCGTTTTCCGAGAGCTTATGTCCGGAAGCGTATATGAGCATATCCTTGAAGTTGTTGTCCGGGAAGGCACATTTGCGCTGCACAAGACCGTATTTTCCGCATAGGCTCGCAGGCATGGGAGAGTCCAGCATGAAAGCCTGAGGTACGGTGAGCAGGAAGTCGAGAGCGCTTCCGCGGTCGTACATACATACCTTTCTCACGGGAACGTCAGCAGGACGGTTTGAAGCATAGAGCTTCTCGACGGCGCCCGAAACATAGGGAACTGCGTCGTCGCCCTGTCCGAGCTCGGTGTAGTTGCAGGAAAGGTCGGAGTAGGTTATGACATCTGCGTTAGCGGCAGGGTGCTCAGATGACATCACCGCCAGCATCTCAAATTCCCAGAGCAGCTTGCTGTCGAGATTCTTTTCAGCAAGGAAGTCCGTGAAGTATTTCTCATGGGCTGCATTGAAGCGGATAACTCCGAAGTCATAGCCGTTTTCGCGGACGTTTTCGATAGTTCTCAGCGAGTTTGTCTCGCAGAAGAATATCTCCATATCCTCGGGAGCGTTCAGTCCTGCGATATACTCCGAGAAAGCCTTTGAGATGTAGCCGGTTCTCGGTACAGATATCCTCAGACGGCTGTTTTTCGGCTTGTCCGGAGAGTGTATCGCCTCCATATTGTCTATCTGTATGAGTATCTGCTTGGCGTAGTCGAGAAATTTGAGTCCCTGATCTGTGGGTATTACGCCCTTTGAGGTACGTCTGAATATTGTTATGCCAAGGGTGCTTTCCAGTTCCTTGATAGCCTTGCTCAGATTGGGCTGAGCCATGTAGAGATTTTCCGCAGCCTGTGTTATGGAGCGTGTTTTTTCTATCTCAACGGCGTATTTGAAGTGAAGAGTGTTCATGGTCCAGTCCTCCTTTTGTTATTTTCTTCTGTTGGGGAAGCCGTTTCCGTTCGGATTATCTACGCGGTGTACTTCAAGGTGTCTTGTGCCTGAGGGCTTCCTGTTTTCGGGAGCAGCAGGTGCGGCAGGCGCCTTTTCCGCTCTTTCCGGAGCCTTTGCGGCAGCAGGAGCTTCCGCAGGCTTTTCCTCAGCCATTTTCGGCACTTCATGAGCTGCGTTTCTTTCGGTGAATTTTGCAGGCAGGCACGGATTTCCGGCAGCTATGCAGTCTGACGGGATATCCTTTGTAACGGCACTGCCGGGCGCTATCACTACGTTATTGCCGATAGTTATGCCAGCCGCAACGGTGACACCGCTGCCGAAGCATACGTTATCGCCTATTTTGATAGGCTTTGCGTATTCAAGTCCGGTATTCCTTGTAACTGAATCGAGAGGGCGTTCTGCCGTACAGAAACAGCAGTTCGGGCCGATATATACGTTGTCGCCGAAGGTTATCTCAGCATTGTCTATCATAACGCAGTTTACATCGGCGTGGAAGTTGTTTCCGATAACTATGTTATAGCCGTAGTTGCAGAGGAAGCCAGCCTCGACAGTTACATTTTCGCCCTTCAGAGCGACGATCCTGTCAACTACTCTTTCCTTTTTCTGGAAATCGTTGTACTCCAGCGCGTTGAATTCGGCGCAGAGCTTTCTTGCCTTTACTCTTTCTGTGAAAAGCTCTCTGTCGCTTGCGTCATAAAGCTCCCCAGCCTGTTGTTTTTCTTTTTCGGTCATTTTAAACCCTCCTTAAATATATTTTATATGATTACACATGATCTGCAATGAATTGAAAAAACTTAATTATCCATAAAGGTGATGTAAAGAATAAAATGAATAACAATAATATAAGCGAGTTCTTTATTTCTGTCTTATCTACCTTGAAATAGTGATGTCCGCGTATCATAAATCTTTCGGGAGCATCAGGGGCAATGTACAGGTTGTAGTATTCATAGTTTTCGGGCTCGGCGCAGTACAGCTCGTTCACCGCCATGCGGTAATACTGAGCCTCATAGCAGTATTCATAGATGAAAATCCTGTCAAAATACTTGGGGATTTCCTTGTTATGCTTTGCATACAGCGCCTTGGTCTCTTCGCTCAATTCCTTGTGAGTCTCGATCTTCCGGCATAATTCTGCTCTTGCGGGTACTGTACACTGCTTTTGCCTTATCAATATTGATATCCCTCTTATCAAGGGCTTCAGAGTGCTCCTGAAAACAGCTCTCAGCATGATTAAACCGATAAGCACATACAAGGGATAAGCACCTTTGGGGTTGCCCTTGCTTCCCTCGATACAAGCATAAAATAACAGAATAACACCTAATCCGCCAAACAGCGGCCAGTCCTCTGTCCTGCCGCCGTATTTGGAAGAGATCTCGACTATTTCTCCGTCGGATACTACCACCCTTATACTGGTGAAAAAGATAATTATAAAGCATGAGCCGAACATAATGATAAAAACAAGCGGCAGTGTATAGTGCAAAGCGGGATTTTCTTCTATAACTTCCTCAAATATATTCATGCCCAGTCCCAGAACTATCATAGCTGCGAACAGTATCAGAAATGCAATGAACGGAAATTCAAGGCAGAAAATACGGTCCTCTGTATTTGGAGCATTTTTTTCGTCAAGGGATATTCGTTTTGCCTTTGGTAAGATAGAAAGTAATCTCATTTTTCATCTTCTGCGGCAAAGCCGCCTGTTATCAGCGCTTGCTTCCCTTTGAGCCGAAGCTTCCTCCCATTGAGAGTATATTGGTATCAAATGTATAGCTTATCTTCTCGCCCTGTCTGTAGCGCTTGAGAGCGAGCTGTATGAGCTTTTCGAGAAGCTCAGTGTATTTTACTCCCTTTGGCTCCCAGAGATAGAATGCCAGTGAGCCGGGGATAGTGTTTATTTCGTTGATATAGACCTTGTCTGTTGCCATATCTATCATGAAGTCGATACGTGTAACGCCGTTGAGGCCGAGATAACGGAAGGCGTCAACAGCAGTTTTTCTGATGAATTCGTCCTGTTCGGGAGTGATATCCGCAGGTATCTTTCTTTTGAGGGTAGCCATGCCCTTGCTGCCGCCCTTGCCGCCGCCTACATATTTCTGGTCGTAGCTGAGGATATCGTCGCCGCTTGCCTGTACGGGCTCTTCACATACGGAAGCCTCAGCGGACTCGCTGTCGCCTGCTACGGCGCAGTTTATCTCCTTGAGCTGTACCACGCAGGGCTCAATGAGGATACGGTCAGCGAACTCGAAAGCCTCCTCGATAGACTTTATAAGGCTGTCTCTGTCCTTGCCCTTTGAGATACCTACGCTTGAACCGAGGTTTATGGGCTTTACGATAACAGGATAGCCGAACTTCTTCTCAACCTCGGCTACCATTCTGTCCATGTCGTTTATCTCGTATGACGAGAAGCGGCAGCAGTCAAGAACAGGGAAACCTGCGTCTTTAAGGAGTATCTTCATTACGAATTTATCCATGCCGATCGCGGAAGCCAGTACGTCACAGCCTACGTAGGGCAGGTCGAGGGTCTGCAAATAGCCCTGCAAAGCTCCGTCCTCAACATTGGTGCCGTGAACGATGGGGAAGGCAACGTCGATATCGGAGATGACATTCGAGCCGAATTTCTTCATCTTCTGACGGATAAGCTGTACCTTGCCCTCGCTTCTTACGAAAACGCACTCGGTACACTCCTTGAGGAGAGCAGGGATATCCTTGAAGCTGTTGATGTCCATGAGCTTCTCGCCTGTCCAGAATTCGCTCTTTTTGGTCATATATACAGGGATAATGTTGTACTTTTCCTTGTTTATGCTTGCCATAGCCTGAACCGCCGAGATAACGGATACCTCGTGTTCAACGCTTCTTCCGCCGAAAAGAACTGCAAGATTGATCTTCATTGTTTATTCTCCTTATAATCTGGTGTAGGGGCGGCGTTCCGCCGCCCGACAGTTTTTTGTATGCAGCACGGGCGGCGGAACGCCGCCCCTACAGTGTCATTCATAATTCTGCATTTCTCAATAATTATCCGGCAGGTCGTTTTCAAGAAGGACTATCTTCTTCTTGTCGGACTGATATGCGTTTACGTGGGCGAGAGCCTCGTTAAGACTGTCCGCAACGAAAACATTGTCCATATCGTAGCCTGCGTCCTTTATACCGTTATATATCGGCACTGTCTGAGCCTTGCCCACGAGGACTATATGGTCGCAGGCCTTTGCGGCTTCCTGACCGAACTCGAAGTTCAGCTCCTCCTGCTTTGCGCCAAGCTCTACCATACCGGGAGTTACCAGTATGCGGCAGGCGTCGAAAAGTCCGAGAACATTCAGCGCCGCACGGCAGCCGCTGGGATTTGAGTTGTAGGCGTCGTCGATAAAGGTCATATTGCCGCCCTTGTCGAGAAGCTGCAATCTGTGGGGAACTGCGGCGATACGCTTGACGGGGAGAGTGAGTTTTTCAAGTGATATGCCCGTACCGTGAGCGTAGGCGATAGCGCCGAGGACGTTCTGTACGTTATGCTCACCGAGGAGCTTCATTGAGAAGCGCTGTGTCTCGCCGCCGGGAGCAGTTACCGTGAACTCCGTGCCTCTGTCGGAAACGGAAATATCTGTCGCGCGGTAGTGGTTGCCCTCCTGCAAGCCGTAAAGAACTGCATTCGGGTACTCGGGAGCCTTTTTCCGGATAAGCTCGTTGTCGCCGTTGAGGTAAATCTTACCGCCCTTAGCCTTTACATGGTCGGCAAGCTCGAACTTGGTATTCACCACATTCTCAATAGAGCCGAAAGTCTCCAAGTGCTGAGGACCAACGGAAGTGATTATACCGTCATGAGGGTCTGCAATGCCGCAGAGCTCCTTTATCTCGTGAACTCGTCTCGCGCCCATTTCGCAGATGAAGTATTCGTGAGTGGGCTTTAAGTCGCGGCGAATTGTTATGGTAACTCCCATTGGAGTATTGAAGCTTTCGGGAGTTTTCAGGGTGTTGTACTGTGAATTGAGAAGCTCATCAAGGTAGAACTTCATGCTGGTCTTGCCGTAGCTTCCGGTGATACCCACTTTATGAAGCGTGGGACACTCGGAGAGTATGCGCTTTGCGTCGTTGATGTACCAGTTCTGTACTGCCTTTTCCACGGGCTTGTTGATAAGATTGGAAAGGGGGACAAGTATAGGTGTGAGGTACAGTGCCGAGCCAACAAATATATAGGGCAGAGCTGTTATGAACCAGCGTTTCTCCTCCCAGCCGCCGTTTATAGTGTCAACCATTACGAATGTTTTGCCGTTGAGTACAGCAAGCACATAGAATACAGCAATGAGTATGCCAAAGGTTATCATCATACGCTTCATTCTTGCCGTGTATACAAGGGGTTTCTTGAACTTCTTGCCCGGCTTGTTGAGCAGTGCGATAATTGCATTGAAGAAACAAAGAGCTATCACAAGAGCTGCTGCCATCCCTTCATGTAACTGAAGCGGTATCAGCAGGAACTGTGCTAAAAACAGCACAGCAGGGAGTATATAGCGCTTTTTGTTCTTCTTCATCCAGCGGGAGTGCTCGGGAGTTTTGTAGCCGTTGAGCTGGAGCATATGGAACTCCCTCAGACCGAGGAACACCGTCGCCGTCAGAGCAATGACCGCATATATTATCCATAAAACGAAATTCATTAAAAGTCTCCTTAATATTAAATGGGGATCGTTTGTAGGGACGCGCATTGCGCGTCCGCAGATACAGTCATGTTTTTTGACACGGACGACCAATGGTCGTCCCTACATTCTCAACTCTTATTCTATTTTCATGAACGAGCACATCACGCGGTTAAAGGTGAACTGCTGTTCGAGGAAGGAATAATGTCCTGCGTTTTCAAGCTTTACAAGTCCTGCGTCGGGTATGAGCTTCTCCATTTTCTCGCCGTCTGACAGTGGAGTAGCCGTATCGTTCACGCCCCATATCAGCAGTGTGGAAGCCTTGATATTCGGCAGGTAAGGCTCTAAGTCCTCGTTTACCACCTTTACCATGACCTGTCTCATCATGGGCGAAGCTGCGGCGTAGTCTGCGCTGCCCATTTTCTTGCGGAAGTTCTCCAGCGCATCGGGGAAGAGCTTTTTGACTATGCCCCATGAGAGGACAGTCTTTCCCATTTTGTAATAGCGCTGACGCCACGTCTTTTTGTTGGACTTTGGCGGCATTATGCCTGCGCTGTCCACGAGTATGACCTTAGTCACCTTGAATGGCAGGTCGTCGCGGCTGTGCATTTTTATGATGACACGTCCGCCGAAGCTGTGACCGAGGAGCATTACCTCCTTCGCGTCATAATCTTTGAGAAAGTCGATGACGAACTGTACATAGGAGCTCACGTCCCATACTTCCTTGGGCTCGTCGCTCTTTCCGAAGCCGGGCATATCCATAGCCACGACCTTGTACTTCTTGGAGAGGAGCTCCATCATATTGGCGAAAAGGGTTATATTGCTGCCCCAGCCGTGGAGCAGGACGATGAGGTCGCCCTCGCCCTTTTCCTCGTAGTTTATCTTCAAACCGTTAACTGTTTTTATCAATTCTATTATCTCCGTATCTTAGTAGGGGCGGATATTATCCGCCCGAGCTCTTAGCCTGTAGGGAACGGCTCTTCACTCTTATATCATATACGGCATACAGCCGCAAATATACATATATAATTTATTATATCACTTGTGCTATTTTATGTCAACATTTATTTTGTAGGGGCGGATATTATCCGCCCGAGCCCTTAGCCTGTAGGGGCGCACAGTGTGCGCCCGTGCCTTACACAATAAATAACATGAAATCATGTAGGGACGACCATTGGTCGTCCGTTTGATAATTGATATTTGTATTTGCTGACGCGCAATGCGCGTCCCTACATGGTTCCGTGATGATCGCATTGTTACCTGCGGACGACCAAAGGGCGTCCCTACACATAGCAAAAAGGACGGCATAAAGCCGTCCTGAATGGTATTATTTATCGACATTGTCAAGATATAGCTGCCAGAGGTCTATGGTCTCGTCTTTACCGAGATAATGAATAGTTAGGGTATCGCCCTCTTTGACGTTGGTATAGCCCCATGAATACCGGTTTGGGTATTTACCACGGTCGTCAAAGGGTATTCTGAGAACGGGATATATCCAAAGCTCGTCATGGAAAATAATATCATGTCGTTTTCCGTCATCTTTAATATAGTCTTCGATCTGCCGCTTTTCACGATTTGTGATACAACTGCAATCGGCTTCAAAGTGTAACCACAGGTCATGTTCCGCCCTGACTTCCGCGTCATCAGGGACAGGATAGAAATCGTCCATGTAATCCGAGCGTTCTGTCTGATAGCGGTTGCCGTTTTCATCAGTTCCGAAAACGGTATAGCGCTTTACTTCTTTGGCTTTTATGTCATAATGAAGATTTTTTGAGCTTATGGGAATAACTCCCACGAACAGAAAAACAAATGCGGCAGCCAGCGCGGCAAAAGTTCCGAAAAATATGGCAAAAGCCCTGAGCGTGAAGCGCTTTTTTGCTTTTTTCAGCGGTTTTACGTCCTTATCGGGCGCTTTTATATTATCTTCCTTTTTGTTCATGCTCTCATAGACAGCACTGCACTCCTCGCACTCATGGAGGTGCTTTTCTATCTCCTCATTGCTGTCCGCAGAGGTCAGCTTGTCGCAGTACAGCGGCAAAAGGTCTCTAACGATGTTACATTTCATAATATCAACTCCTTATTCGCGATTGTAGGGACGACCATTGGTCGTCCGAAAAGCAAATTTCATGTCGGACGCGCAATGCGCGTCCCTACAGGCTAATGGCTATCGGCTAATTTCTGTTTCGCGCGATAGTAGGTCACACGCGCCCAGTTTTCGGACTTCCCGAATATCTCTCCTATTTCCCGGAAGCTCAGCTCCTGCGAAGCCCGGAGCAGTATTATCTCCTTTTCCGTCTCCGGCAGGGAGTGTATCCTTTTCAGCAGGCGGATACGGCTGTCCTCGCTTTCCGCCTCCTCGTCGGGACGGGGAGAGGTGTCCTCGATGAGCTCTGTTATCTCCTCGTCTGTATGCTTCCTGCGTTTGCGGAGCTCCTCCAGCCATGCGTTCCGCGCGATACTGCACAGCCATGTGTATACGGAGCTGTCTCCCTTGTACTTTTTAAGCGACCGCAGAGCACGGTAAAAAGTCTCCTGAGTGAGCTCCTCGGCGGTATCGGCATTGCCGCAGAGGGTCATGAGGTACAGGAACACCTTTCTGCCGTTTTCCCTGTAGTATTGCTCCATATCCGACGACACGACACCGCCTCCTTTCCGAACGTTCATATATTAGTTGCACGAAATGCGCATTCGTTACAGAAGATCAGAAAAATTTTCAAATTGACATTGCAGACCTTTCGTGCTATACTGAAAAAGTATTGGATATACGATATTATACAACATTTTGCATACATCTTCAACTCAGTTCCGGAAAACACGGAAAAACGGCTGTATATTGTCCGTTGCTTTTTTTACAATTATATGATATAATAATAAGATAGCGGCATTAAGATCGGCAGCCGCTGCATAATTACTTCTATTGAGGTGCGTAATGGCAAACAAGTATTCACTGGGTATAGATGTGGGCTCGACCACCGTAAAAACGGTCATAACCGACGCTGACGGAGAGATACTCTACTCCAAGTATCAGCGCCACCTTTCAAAGGTCAAGGAGACCGTAACAGATCAGCTTAAAATAATACAGGCGGACTATCCCGACGAGGAGTTCACTGTCTGCATAACAGGCTCGGCAGGTCTCGGACTTGCAAATTCCGCAGGCATACCCTTCGTGCAGGAGGTACACGCGGCGTTTCTTGCCGTAAAGGAGAAGCAGCCCGACGCTGACGCAGTCATAGAGCTTGGCGGCGAGGACGCAAAGATAATATTCCTTACAGGCGGCGTTGAGCAGCGTATGAACGGCACCTGCGCGGGCGGCACGGGAGCTTTCATAGACCAGATGGCTACACTTCTCGGCATCACCGCCGACGAGCTGGACGAACTGTCCCTCCACGCCCAGAAGGTATACCCCATAGCTTCACGCTGCGGAGTATTCGCAAAATCAGATATACAGCCCCTTCTCAATCAGGGAGCAAGACGTGAGGACATTGCGGCAAGTATCTTTCAGGCAGTGGTCGATCAGACCGTTTCCGGACTTGCTCAGGGACGTACTATCGAGGGAAAGGTGCTTTTCCTCGGCGGTCCGCTGTTCTTCCTGAACGGACTTAAAAAGGCTTTTGTAAAAACTCTCGGACTTGACGGCAGCAATGCAGTATTTCCGCAGGAGGCTCCCGTATTCGTGGCTTACGGCTGCGCAATATATGCGGCTACAGCCGAGGACGCCTTTGCCATAGACGATATTATCGAAAAGATACAGAACGCAAAGGCTTCAGACGATATTGTCACGGGAGAGCCCCTTTTCAGCTCTCAGGCAGAGTATGAGGGCTTCATAGACAGGCATAAGAAGTTCGACCTTAAATACGCCGATCTTCGTACATACACCGGTGACGCATACCTCGGCATAGACGCGGGCTCCACTACCACGAAGCTTGTGCTCATAACCGATGACGGACGTATGCTCTACCACCATTATTCCTCAAATCAGGGACAGCCCCTCGACAAGATAGCCGATCAGGTGAGGAAGATATACTCCGAGATGAATCCCGGCATCACCATAAAGGGTTCAGCAGTTACCGGCTACGGCGAGGACCTCATAAAGGCAGGTCTTTCCGTAGACCACGGTATAGTTGAGACAGTTGCACATTTCAAGGCTGCGGCTTATTTCTGCCCCGACGTTGACTTCATAATTGATATCGGCGGACAGGACATCAAGTGCTTCAAGATAAAAAACCAGAGTATAGACAGCATAATGCTCAACGAGGCTTGTTCCTCGGGCTGCGGCTCTTTCATACAGACCTTCGCAATGGCTCTCGGATACGATATCGCCGAATTCTCACAGCTGGGACTCTTTGCCGAGCACCCTGTCGATCTCGGCTCACGCTGTACCGTATTCATGAACAGCTCCGTAAAGCAGGCGCAGAAGGACGGCGCTACTGTTGAGGACATCTCCGCGGGACTTTCCTCGTCCATCATCAAGAACGCCATATATAAAGTAATACGCGCGAATTCTCCCGACGACCTCGGTAAGAATATAGTAGTACAGGGCGGCACTTTCCTTAACGACGCGGTGCTCCGCTCCTTCGAGAAGGAGCTTGGCAGGAATGTTATACGTCCGGCCATTTCCGGACTTATGGGAGCTTTCGGCTGTGCCCTCTACGCAAAGGAAAGAGCGGACGGGGAGCCCTCGAAGCTCATATCCGCGGAGGAACTGGAGAACTTTACATATACCTCCCGCTCTGTGAACTGCGGCGGTTGTACCGCGCACTGCCAGCTGAATATAATCAGCTTCGGTCAGGGACGGAAATTTATTTCCGGAAACCGCTGTGAAAAGGGAGGCGGAGCCGTCAATAAAAACACAGTACCGAATCTCTATGAGTTCAAATACGACAGTATCCTCAATACCGTAAAGGCCCATCAGCCGAAGCGTTTCCGCGCAACAGTGGGACTTCCCCTTGCGCTGGGCTTCTATGAGCAGCTGCCCTTCTGGCATATGCTGTTCACCACACTGGGCTTCAGGACGGTCATTTCCGACGAGAGCTCAAGAGATATGTACTACCTCGGACAGCACACCATACCCTCGGATACGGTGTGCTACCCTGCAAAGCTCGCTCACGGACATATCGAGAATCTTCTCGACAAGGGAGCGGATTTCATATTCTACCCCTGCATGAGTTACAACCTTGACGAGGGCGGCAGCGACAACCACTTCAATTGCCCTGTAGTCGCCTATTATCCGGAGCTCCTCAAAGCCAATAATCCGAGGCTCAACGATGATAATTTCGTACACCCCTACCTTGACCTGAATATCAGAAAGAACGTCATAAAGGTACTGGGACAGGCTCTCGGCAGGTATAATGTCAGAGGAAAGATACCTGAGGCTGTAGACAGGGCTTACGAAGCGCTTGAGACCTATCACCATACCGTGACCCGCAAGGCTATGGAGATAATAAATCAGGCAAGAGCCGAGGGCAGAAAGATAATAGTCATCGCCGGCAGACCCTACCATATCGACAAGGAGATAAACCACGGAATACACAAGCTGGTATCCAGTCTCGGCATGGCGGTCATCACCGAGGACAGCATCGCGGGTCTTGCGGAGACCCCGAAGCTGGGGGTACTCAATCAGTGGACCTATCATTCACGTCTTTACCGCGCGGCGAAGTACGTAACTACTCAGCCTGATATGCAGCTCATACAGTTGGTATCCTTCGGCTGCGGAATAGACGCCGTTACCGGCGACGAGGTAAGACATATACTGGAAAGCCGCGGAAAGCTCTATACACAGCTTAAAATAGACGAGATAAACAACCTCGGCGCCGCAAGGATAAGACTCAGGAGCCTTGTTGCCGCTATGGAGCAGGCAGAGAAAAAGCCTGCCAGAAAGCGCGAGGTGCAGCCTGTGTGATACCGCAGGCTCCAAGCATTTATTATACGGAGGTCACTATGCCCGAATATGCAAAGTTTACCGAGGATATGATAAGGACCCATACTATCCTCGTTCCCGATATGCTGCCCATACACTTCAAAATGCTCATATCTATATTTGAAGCAAAGGGCTATAAGCTGGAGCTGCTGCGGAACGATTCACGAGCCGTAGTTGACGAAGGTCTGAAAAATGTACACAACGACGCCTGCTATCCCGCACTGCTGGTAATAGGACAGTTCATGGACGCGCTGAAAAGCGGAAAGTACGACCCTGACAGGACTGCCCTGCTCATTACCCAGACGGGCGGCGGCTGCCGTGCCTCAAACTATATCCATCTGCTGAGAAAGGCTGTGGCTAAGAACTATCCCCAGATACCGGTGGTATCCCTCAATTTCAGCGGACTTGAAAAGGACAGCGCCTTCAGGATAACAGCACCCATGTTCCTGAAAATGCTGTACGCCGTGCTCTACGGCGACCTGCTCATGACCTGCTACAACAAGTGCAGAGCCTATGAGATAAACAAGGGCGACGCAAAGAAAATGTTGGACAAATGGCACAGGAGACTGTGCAATATCTTCCGCAAGGGCAGTAAGATGTTCCTGAAAACCAAGAAGATATACAAGGATATACTTGACGACTTTGCTTCCATCCCCCTCAGCAGCGAGAAGAAGATAAGAGTGGGCATAGTGGGAGAGATATACGTGAAGTATTCTCCCCTTGCCAACAATCATCTTGAGGATTTCCTGATATTCGAGGGCTGCGAGCCCGTTGTGCCGTCGCTGCTGGAGTTCGTGATGTACTGCGCAGCGGCAAACTTCAACAACGCCAAGATATATGACCACCCCACAAAAAGCTCTGTGTTCAACAAGATAGGCTACGACCTTATCTACGCAAAGCAGAAGGAGCTGATAAAGGTGATGAAGGAGCAGGGCAGCTTCGAGCCCCTCCACGATTTCGAGCACCTGAGAAAGCTTGCTGACAAGTACATCAATCAGGGCGTGGTAATGGGCGAGGGCTGGCTGATACCTGCGGAAATGGCTGCGCTTGCGAAGTCGGGCGTTGAGAATATAATCTGCACTCAGCCCTTTGGCTGCCTGCCGAACCATATAGTCGCGAAGGGTATGTCAAGAGCAATAAAGCAGGACAATCCCAACGCGAATATAGTTGCTATAGACTATGACCCCGGCGCCACACGGGTAAATCAGGAAAACCGCATAAAGCTCATGCTTGCAAACGCACGTCTTTGATTTTACGCTCACACATGATATAAGGAGCTCGATATGATAAAAACAAGAACAGGTCAGGTCGTGGTATCAAACGAAAAACAGAACAGACTGCTGAAAAAGCTTTACGGCAGCACTGCGGGAAGAGTCATGCTCAAAGCCCTGACAGCCCCCGCGCTGTCATATATAGCAGGCTGCTTCATGGATTCGCCCCTGTCAAAGCCGCTGATAAAGCCCTTCATCAGACGCAGCGGCATAGATACGTCGGAGTACATCATGAAGGGCATAAATTCCTATAATGACTTCTTTACACGCAGGATAAAGCCGGGCAGACGTCCTGTGGACACCGATCCCTGTCATCTCATAAGCCCATGCGATTCAAAGCTGACCGTTCACAAGATAAACAGCAGGAGCTTTTTCTGCATAAAGGGCTCGCGTTACAGGGTGTCTGACCTGCTGAGCAACGAGTTTCTCGCAAAGCGCTACTGCGGCGGATACTGCTGTATATTCCGCCTTGAGGTGAACGACTATCACCGCTACTGCTATATAGACGACGGAGTGAAGAGCGGAAATACCTATATACGCGGAGAGCTCCATACCGTAAATCCCATAGCCCTTGAAAGATACAATATCTACAAGCGCAACAGCCGTGAATATACTGTGCTGCATACAGAGAATTTCGGAGATGTGGTGCAGATAGAAGTGGGAGCTATGCTGGTGGGAAGGATAGTCAACCTCCACGACGAGAGCTCCTTCATGCGGGGCGATGAAAAGGGAAGGTTCGAGTTCGGCGGCTCTACGATAGTCCTGCTCTTTGAAAAGGACAGTATCGTTCCGGATACGGATATATTGAGGAATTCAGCCGACGGTACCGAAACTGTCGTGAAATACGGCGAAAGGATAGGAACAAAGGCTCCTGAGGAGCAGACATGAATACCCGGAGAATGATATGAAAAAAATATTTTTGCTGCTGCTTTGCGGCGCTATGTTTACAGCCGCAGGCTGCCTTGACAAAAAAGAAGCACCCGTTGAGGTGCCTCAGATAGATGTCGCTCCGACACTGGAACCTTATACCGTTGCGGACGGCGTTTTCGACGTTGATGCTGTAAGGAGCAATATCACCATAAAGGGACAGCACTTTGACCTGCCGGTAAAGCTTTCATCACTTGGCAGTGAATGGGAGTACCGCCTTTACAGCAGGTCGGAATACGGTCTGAAAAACGGCAGCGGACTGGCAACACTTTACTTCAACGGTGTTGAAATGTGTACCGCTTCACTGGAGAACTGCTATAAGGGCGCGGAAAAGGAAAGCGTTGTATACAGCATCTCCATAAAAAACAGCGACAGCGATATCTACGGGATAGTTCCGCTGATCTCCACCGTGAGCGACGTGGAAAAGCTCCTTGGCAAGCCGGATGACGAGCAGACAATGGAGATACCCTTTATGCACAGCTATACCTACGGCGTTCTCAGCGGGACTGACGATAAGGGCGTCGTGAGAGGCCATTCGGTCACTGTGGATTTCGACCAGAACGGAGTCGTGGACTTTGTGAGCGTTACCTATTCCGATATGAGCGGCACGGAACAGAAATAAATTTCATTTACCCCCTTGACAAACGTCGGGAAGTGTAGTATAATGTGTAAAGTGATTTTGCATTACAGCATGAAGAGGTACGCTGAATATGGCTAAGGAACTGAAATTCGTAATGCTCCTTGACTGCTACCGAGACCTGCTCACAGAACACCAGCGCAGTATCATGGAGATGTATTACTGCGAGGACCTCTCCCTTGCGGAGATAGGTCAGCCGCTGGATATAACAAGACAGGCAGTGCGCAGTATCATAAAGCGTACAGAGGATATCCTCATGAACTATGAGGAGAAGCTCGGCTTCGCCGAAAGACTCGGAAAAATGCGTGAATACTTCGGACGTATCGAGTCCGCTGCAGAGCGCATAACCGACGGGGATATCAAAAACGAGATAACAAGTGATATAAAAAAGGTGAGGGAGCTTCTGTGAGCTGCCTGCCTATTCCATAAACAGGAGGCTTCATAATGGCATTCGAGGGACTTTCCGAAAAACTTAATAACGTCTTCAAAAAGCTCAAATCAAGAGGAAAGCTCACAGAGTCCGATGTTAAAGAGGCAATGCGCGAGGTCCGTCTTGCTCTTCTTGAAGCTGACGTAAGCTACAAGGTAGTAAAGGACTTCGTAAAGAATGTCACTGAACGCGCTGTGGGCGAGGAAGTGCTCGCAAGCCTTACCCCTGCACAGCAGGTAATAAAGATAGTTAACGACGAGCTCGTTTCACTTATGGGCAACAGCAACGCCCGTATAAATATGGCTTCAAAGCCGCCTACGGTAATAATGATGTGCGGTCTTCAGGGTTCAGGTAAGACCACCCACGCCGCAAAGCTTGCAAAGCTGCTCAAAAAAGAGGGACACCGTCCACTCCTTGCAGCCTGTGATATATACCGTCCTGCCGCTATCAACCAGTTACAGGTAGTAGGCGCGAAGGCTGATGTAAAGGTATTTGAGATGGGTCAGACAGACCCGGTAGTAATCGCTAAGAAAGCTCTTGCCTATGCTAAGGACTACGGTCACGATATCCTTATCATAGATACCGCAGGTCGTCTTCACATAGACGAGACCCTCATGGACGAGCTGGTAAATATCAAGAATGAGACCCAGCCCGATGAGATAATGCTTGTAGTCGACGCTATGACAGGTCAGGACGCAGTAAATGTCGCAAAGGCGTTTGACGACGCCGTAGGCATCACAGGCGTTCTTATGTCAAAGCTCGATTCAGATACAAGAGGCGGTGCGGCACTGTCCGTACTTTCAGTAACAGGCAAGCCTATCAAGTTCGTGGGTATGGGCGAAAAGCTTGACGATTTCGAGCAGTTCCACCCCGAGAGAATGGCTTCGAGGATACTCGGCATGGGCGATGTACTCACCCTTATCGAAAAGGCTGAGAACGTGATGTCCCAGAAGGACGCTGAAAAGCTGACAAAGAAGTTCAAGGAGAACAAGTTCGATATGGACGACCTCCTCGACCAGATGAAGCAGATAAAGCGTATGGGCTCCATGAAGTCAATACTTGGTATGCTCCCCGGCGTCGGTGACAAGCTCAAGGACGCTGATATCGACGAGAGCCAGCTCGGCAGGGTAGAGGCTATGATAACCTCTATGACACGTGCCGAAAGAGCAAAGCCCTCTATCATAAATCCCTCCCGTAAAAAGCGTATAGCAAAGGGCTCGGGCACAAAGGTAGAGGACGTAAACAGACTGCTGAAGCAGTTTGAGCAGATGCAGTCGGTAATGAAGCAGTTTACCGGCAAAAGCGGTAAGATGTCCCTGCGTAAGGCAAGAAAGAACCTTGCAGGTATGAACTTTGACAAGTTCACAGGCAAGGGCGGCGGCAATCTGCCGTTTTGACAGGTTTTCAATGCGGTCTCCCGCCGCTTGAATATATATTATGTTTCCGGAGGTGAATACAATGGCAGTAAAGATCAGACTCAGAAGAATGGGTGCTAAGAAGGCTCCTTTCTATCGTGTAGTAGTTGCTGATTCCAGATATCCGAGAGACGGTCGTTTCATCGAGGAGATCGGATACTTTGATCCTACAAAGGAGCCCTCTGTAGTTAATATAGACGCAGATAAGGCTAAGGACTGGATCGCAAAGGGCGCTCAGCCTACAGACACAGTAAAGGCTATCCTCAAGAAAGAGGGAGTTCTTTGATCATAAGCTAAATGGAAGAGGAGAGGCTTGAGCGTCTCTGCCTCTGTCCGGCAGCTTTACGGAGGTTTTTACAATGAAAGATTTACTTTATGCCATCGCAGCAGGTCTTGTAGAAGATAAAACTGCCATAAATATTACCGAAGACGCACCGGATGAAGAGGGCGTTATAGTTTTTCATCTTAACGTAGCTCCAGACGATATGGGAAGAGTTATCGGCAAGCAGGGCAGGATAGCAAAGGCTCTCCGTACGATCATGCGTGCAGGTGCAGCTAAGAAGGACCAGAAGGTCTCTGTTACGATCGAATAAAAAGTGAGCTCCCTATAAAGGGAGCTTTTTGTTGGCTTACGTTTAACGTAAGCCTTTTTTTATTTTTCGTCGCTACCGAAATAGAGATCTGTCATCTGCTTTAAGCCGAACTTTTCCGCAAAGCGTTCAAAGTCATCTCTTGCGTTTGCGAAGCTGTAGCCCTTTTCGGTGAAGTAATCCTCTTCCATATCGCTGAGCTGAGCATAGAATTCAAGACCTATCATCAGGTTTTCCTTGGTGTTGTTATCAGAGAGCCGGTCAAGCTCCGCAACAGCTTCTTTCGGTTCGCCGTTCCTCATCTGTTCTATGAGTGCGAATGCCTTCTGCCTTTCGACTTCCTGCAGCATTTCAAAGGATCTCTCCACCTTTGTGCCAAAGACCACCTTGGCGATAACAGCGGTCATTTCCTTTATCTGCCGCATGATGTAATCCTGTTCAAACATAAACAGCCTCCTTTCGTTATAAAAAGCAGACCTGCCGTTTATGGCACGACAGGTCTGCATAGGTTGTCAAAAATCAAGCTTGGAGCGGAGCTTCTCGAAGAAGCTCTGACGCTTTGCATAGTTCTTTTCGTTGAGTGAAGCTTCAAACTCCTTCAGGAGGTCCTTCTGCTTCTTGGTGAGATTCTTGGGCACCTCTACGTATATTTTTACATACTGGTTTCCGCGGTCGGTGCGGTGCAGACGTGTAACGCCCTTGCCCTTGAGACGGAAGATAGTGCCTGTCTGAGTGCCCTCACCGATAGTATACTTTACGTCGCCGTCAATAGTCGGGACTGTTATCTCGGCGCCGAGAACGGCTTCCATATAAGTAACAGGGATATCGCAGTATATGTCGTAGCCCTCACGCCTGAATATGGGGTGGGACTTTACGTTGATGCCAACGAGAAGATCGCCGCTGGGACCGCCGTTTACGCCGCAGTCTCCCTGACCGCCGATACGGAGTGTCTGTCCGTCGTCAATACCTGCCGGGATATCCACGGATACGGTCTTCTGCACTCTTATACGTCCAACGCCGCGGCACTTGCTGCAGGGGTTCTTGATTATCTTGCCCTTGCCTCCGCAGTGAGGACATGGCTTTGTTGAGGAAATAGCGCCGAAGGGAGTACGCTGAGTAGCCTTGATAGTACCTCTTCCCTGACAGTCCGGACAGATATCCGGAGTTGAGCCTGCCTCTGCACCTGAGCCCTTACAGGATTCACAGACGCACATACGGTTTATCTTGAGATCCTGCTTTTTGCCGTTGCAGGCGTCCATAAAGCTGATGGAGACAGTTTCCTGTATATCCGCGCCTCTTCTCGGAGCGTTTGCGTTTGAGCGCTTTGAGGCGCCTCCGAAGCCGAATCCGCCGAAGATACTGCCGAGGATATCGTCCATATCGGCAAATCCGCCGAAGCCGTCCATACCGCCTGCACCGCCGCCGTAGCTGGGGTCGACGCCTGCATGGCCGAATTGGTCATAACGGGCACGTTTTTCCGGGTCTGAGAGCACCTCGTTAGCCTCGTTTATCTCCTGAAACTTCTCAACGTAGGAAGGATCGTCGGGGTGAAGATCGGGGTGGTTTTCTCTTGCCTTTTTTCGGAAGGCTTTTTTTATCTCGTCCTCAGAAGCACCCTTCTGTAATCCGAGGACTTCATAATAATCTCTTTTTTCAGCCATAGATAACTCCATTCTGTCGCTGCCGGAGCAATGACAATGTTGTAGGGGCGGATATTATCCGCCCATGCCGTTTTAGGGGCAGGTTGCGGGCGGCTGATAGCCGCCCCTACAAAGTCGATTCTTGATTCATAATTACGCATTACGAATTAAGCATTATATACACCTATAGGGCGGAAGTTCGTTCCGCCCTAAAAGTCTTATCAACTGTTCTCAATTGAATCCTCATATTTGCCTCTGCCGCCGTCGTAGCCGGAAAGCTCGTCGTTCGCAAGGTTGTAGAAGCCCTTGAAGCCAAGGTAGACCAATGCGATAAGAGCGGCAATTATCAAAATAGTCTTCAATTTTTTATTCATAGATCAGACCTCTGTGAAGTCAGCGTCAACTACTCCGTCGTCATTTCCGTCCTGAGCGCCTGCGTCAGCCGCACCGCCCATATTAGCGAACTGTGACGGGTCTATGCCCTGAGCGCCGTTAGGAGCAGCCTGCTGGTAGATCTTAGCGGAGAGGTCATAGAATGCCTTCTGGAGATCTTCCTTGAGAGACTTGATCTCGTCGTTGTTGTCAGCTGCGATAGCTGACTTGAGAGCTGTGCATTTAGCCTCTATATTGGATTTCTCGTCAGCGGATACCTTGTCGCCGAAGTCTGTGAGAGCCTTCTCGCACTGGAATACAAGGTTCTCAGCCTCGTTCTTGTTGTCAACAGCCTCACGGCGCTTCTTGTCCTCAGCAGCGTACTGCTCGGCTTCTTTTACAGCCTTGTCGATGTCGTCCTTGGACATATTCGTGGAAGCTGTGATGGAAATGTTCTGCTCCTTGCCTGTGCCGAGGTCCTTAGCGGATACGTGAACGATACCGTTCTGGTCGATATCGAAGGTTACCTCGATCTGAGGGATTCCTCTCGGAGCGGGAGCGATACCGTCGAGACGGAAGGTACCCAGCTGCTTGTTGTCTCTTGCGAATTCACGCTCACCCTGAAGCACGTTGATATCAACGGCAGGCTGATTGTCTGCGTATGTTGAGAATACCTGTGACTTCTTTGTAGGGATAGTTGTATTTCTTTCGATCATTCTTGTGCATACTCCGCCTGCTGTCTCGATACCGAGTGAGAGAGGAGTTACATCGAGAAGAAGGAGACCGTTCTTAACGTCGCCGCCGAGAACGCCGCCCTGGTATGCAGCACCGAGAGCTACGCACTCATCAGGGTTGATACCCTTGAAAGGATCCTTGCCGATGAGCTTCTTTACAGCTTCCTGTACAGCGGGGATTCTTGAAGAACCGCCGACCATGAGCACCTTGTTGATCTCGGATATGCTCAGACCACTGTCGCTGAGAGCCTGTCTTACAGGTCCCATTGTGGACTCAACGAGGTCAGCTGTGAGCTCGTTGAACTTAGCCTGTGTAAGTGTGAGGTCGAGGTGCTTAGGTGTGCCCGATGCGTCAACAGTGATGAACGGGATATTGATATTTGAAGTAGTTGTGGATGAAAGCTCTATCTTTGATTTTTCAGCTGCGTCCTTGAGTCTCTGAGCAGCCATCTTGTCAGCTGAGAGGTCGATACCCTCAGTCTTCTTGAACTCCTCAACTATCCAGTTGATGATACGCTGGTCGAAGTCGTCGCCGCCGAGGCGGTTGTTACCTGCTGTAGCAAGTACCTGCTGAACGTCCTCGCCCATTTCGATGATAGATACATCGAAGGTACCGCCGCCGAGGTCGTAAACCATAACGGTCTGCTCCTCTTCCTTGTCGATACCGTATGAGAGAGCTGCTGCTGTAGGCTCGTTGATGATACGCTTAACGGTAAGACCTGCGATCTGACCTGCGTCCTTTGTAGCCTGTCTCTGTGAGTCTGTGAAGTAAGCAGGAACTGTGATAACTGCCTCTGTTACAGGCTCGCCGAGGTAAGCCTCTGCGTCAGCCTTCAGCTTCTGGAGTATCATAGCTGATATCTCCTGAGGAGTATAGTTCTTGCCGTCGATAGAAACTTTATAATCTGAACCCATGTGTCTCTTGATAGAAGAAACGGTCCTGTCGTGGTTTGTGATAGCCTGTCTCTTAGCCACCTGACCTACGAGACGCTCGCCGTTGTTTGTGAAGGCAACGACTGAAGGAGTTGTTCTTGCGCCTTCGCTGTTGGGGATAACTACAGCGTTACCGCCCTCCATAACAGCTACGCAAGAGTTAGTTGTACCAAGATCGATACCAATGATTTTTCCCATAATATATTCCTCCTGATCTATAAGCCATCAGCCGTCAGCCTTTAGCTTTCAGCCAATGGTGTCCGCATTGCGGACGGATTTGATTGTTTTGATTGATATGAAGCCCTGCCCAAGCTAACAGCTAAGGGCTAATGGCTATACAGCCACTGCTACCATAGCAGGTCTTACCAGCTTATCTCCGAGCATATAGCCCTTCTGGAACACTGCGCACACGTAATTGCTTGCGTAGTCCGTTCCGTCCTGCTGCTGTATGGCGTTGTGCAGGTTCGGGTCGAATTCAGCGCCGAGAGCTTCGATCTCGCTGACGTTCATCTGCGTCAGGAAGCTTTTGAACTGATTGTATATCATATTCATGCCGTTTTTGAAGTTCTCGTCGGAACATTCCGCTTCAAGCGACCTCTCGAAGCTGTCGAGCACGGGGAGAAGCTTCTCCACGCACTGAACGGAAGCGTTCTGATATGTCTCCGTTTTCTCCTTAGCAGTCCTTTTGCGGTAGTTGTCGTACTCCGCGAACAACCTCAGGTATTTATCCTTTTCCTCTGCGAGAGCGTCTTCGAGGTCGGCGAACTGAGCGGCTGAATCGTTGTATTCGCTTGCCGCGTCGGCTTCATCGAGTTCGTCGGAGTTGTCTCCGGCTTCCTCAGCCATATCCTCGTCGAGCTCATCGAGGGGCTCTGAGATATTCTCGTTTTTCTCCATCGGTCATTGCTCCTTTCTACGGCTCCTGTATATCTGACGGAGCGTTTGTTATGTCATCGTCGCCGTCCATGAGAGCAGATATCTTCTGCGTCAGGTACTCGACGTAAGGGATTATCTTTTTGTAGTCCACACGCATGGGACCTATTATTCCCAGCGAGCCGGCTTCCTTGCCGCCCTTGCGGTATTTTGAAACTATAAGGCTTGAATTGCCTATTGCGAAGCTGTCGTTTTCCGAGCCGAACCTTACCTGTATGCCGCTGAAAGCGTTTTCAAGCATTTCAGAAAGTCCGTCCTTGTGCTCGATGAATTTTACGACCTCCATTTTGTCCAGCTCTTCACAGGAGAGAAGCTTTTCGCTTCCGCTTACTGTCAGCTCCTGCTGGCGAAGATCCTCTGAGAGCTCGCATATACCTTTTACAAGGGGAGAAAGCGATACCATGTAGGCGCTTACCGCGGCCACCATTTTATCGAACATTTCTTCCGAGAGGTCATCGACTGATACACCGCTGAGGTTTTCCTCTATATAATGTGTAAAGAAATCCAGCTGTTCATGGCTCAGGTCGAATTCCAGTCTGCAAGCCTTGTTTTTTATGCTTCCGTTGGAGGTTATCAGCAGGATAACATAAAGGCGTTTTCCTGTGGGTATGACCTCTACCTTTGATATCACCGAGAAGCGCGGTACTGCGTTTGTTACTACTGCGGCACACTGAGTTATCTCAGTGAGAGCGGTAGCGGCGTTCTGCACAAGGAGCTCCTCAGGAGTGTCCTTGCCGCCCAGCATTTCGTCGAGCCTCAGCTTTTCCTCCTCCGGCAGATCGTGGGGAGTCATGAGCTCGTCGATATATAGGCGGTAGCCCTTGAAGGTGGGGACTCTTCCTGCTGAAGTGTGAGGCTGTTCGAGGTAGCCGAGCTGTTCCAGCGCTGCCATATCGTTTCGGATAGTAGCGGAAGAAACATTTATATTTTCAAGCTGCGAGATCGATTTCGACCCGACAGGCTCGCCTGTCCGGACGTACTCGTCAACCACGGCAGCAAGTATTTTCAGCTTTCTGTCGTCCACTGCACTCACGACCTTTCAATCTCGTTAGCACTCTATCTCTTTGAGTGCTAATTATAATTTATCACTATTGTGATGTTTTGTCAAGGGGTTTATACATTTTCGGCTTTTTGACCTATTTTTACCACCTGCTTATATGCATTTAGAGCAAATTGACAAAGAGTATAACAAAGCGGTTTTTCGTGGATTATCCTATTGACAAAGGCGTTTTTACGCTGTATAATAAAGGTGCAGTAAGGTACTGCGTCAAAATGTTTGAAGAGTAAAAATGCGTTCGTTATACCTACGGGTATTCCAGTGTTGACCGGACGGGGAGTTGTCGGTCAAACGAAAAGCTTCGGCTTACGGTTCGTATTTTGCATCCCGCTTCATAGGACAATATAAAAGAGACTATGCCTTCTTTTCTTGTCGTATGAGTGAGGAAAAGGAGGATTTTTTTATGACTACAAACAACAGAGAAGCTGCGGTAAAGCAGGATATCAGACTTTTCGGCAGCACAAAGGTGCTCATCGTTGCGGCGCTTCTTGCGGCAATGAGCATAGTGCTGGGCAAATTAGGTTCTATCAACATCGGAAACAGTATCCGTATCGGCTTCGGCGGAATGCCTATACAGATGGCAGGTATCTTCTTCGGACCTGTTGTGGGAGCTGCTGTGGGACTTGTTGCGGACATCATAGGCTGTCTGATAAAGGGCTATGCCATAAATCCTATTATCACCATAGGCATGACCTGTATCGGACTTTTCTCTGGTCTGGTGTTCCACTATGCACTCCGTCCCATGAAGAGCCGTCTTCTGCCGAGAATAGCCATTTCCACCGTTGCAGCTCACGCTGTAGGCTCAATGCTCATCACATCCTTCGGACTTTACGTCTACTATCATACCCCGTTTGAGACTCTTATGCTGCGTGTACCGATATATCTTATAACAGCGGCTCTCGAAACTGCTGTAATATATCTTATGCTCAAAAACAAGGCATTTTCCGCAGAGCTTGAAAAGGTAAGAAGAAAATGAACTTCAAGGAAGCACTTGACTATATGAAAAAGGCTGCCGAAAGGGGCAGCGTTCTCGGACTTTCCCGTATCACGGAGCTTCTGCGGCTCATGGGAGATCCACAGGAAAAGCTGAAGATCGTACATATAGCAGGCACCAACGGCAAGGGCTCCTTCGGGGCTATGCTTACATCTGTTCTGAAAAGCGCCGGCTATAATGTCGGAGGATTTTCTTCCCCTGCCATAACCGGAGTTACGGACAGCTTCCGTATCGGCGGCGAGGAGATATCCGAAGAGGAATTCGCGGAGCTTATAGGCGATATAGCGCCGGTCTGCGAGAGTATGGCGGAAAAGCCAACTGAGTTTGAGGTGCTCACAGCGGCTGCCTTTGAGCTCTTTGTGCGGAGAAATTGCAATATAGCGCTGGTTGAGTGCGGAATGGGTGGCGACCTCGATTCCACCAACGTGATAAAGGCTCCCGTATTGTCGGTGATAACCAATGTTCAGAAGGACCACGCCGCTTTTCTTGGAAACACCATTGCGGAGATAGCTTCACACAAAAGCGGTATAATAAAGCGCGGCAGACCGGTCTATTTCGGCGGCGACAGCGAGGAAGCCTGCGAGATAGTCATGGATACCGCGGAGAAAATGGAGGCGGAGCTGTTCCTGCCTGATTATTCGAAGTTTGCGTGGTCTGACGAAAGCTGCACCATAAACGGTACAGATATCACTTATAAGGGTGAAAAGCTCCATATACCGCTTCTTGGCACCTATCAGTGCGAGAATGCGGTGAACGTGCTGAGCTGCGTTGAGATACTCAGGCGTGAGGGTGTGGATATACCTGCTGAGGCAGTCAGCGAGGGACTCGCAAACGTGGGATGGCACGGCCGCTTTGAGGTGCTGTGCAGAGAGCCCCTTATCATATACGACGGCGCTCACAATCCCGACGGCATACGCTGTGCGGCAGACAGTATACGCCGATATTTCGATAAAAGAGTCGTTCTGCTCATTGGCGTGATGGCTGACAAGGAATATGAGCTCTACGCGGATATGCTTTCTGAGCTCGCAAATGCGGTATTTACCGTAAAGCCTGATAATCCCCGTTCACTTGACAGCTCCGTGCTTGCGGAGACCTTCCGGCGCAAGGGCGTAACGGCGGAACCTTATGACGATTTTGATGAGGGCGTAAGAGCTGTGTACAGCTATGCAAGTGAGAGAAAGCTCCCGCTCATAGCGCTTGGCACTCTTTATATGTACAGACAGTTCACGGAGGCTCTTGAGGAGCTGAAAAAATACGAAAAATAACACAAAAAACCGGCTTTGATATGCGTATCAGAGCCGGTTTTGTAATTCATGCTCCCTGAAAATGGGACGTTATTTCCTTTCGTTCTCTTTATGCTTGCCGATGGTAAAGGAGCTTGCTTTCCACTTGTCGTCTTCCTTTACGGCTTTTACTGTCATTTTCTCCACAACGCCGAAATTGTTCACAGGGACCGCAGCTGTGAATGATGTGTCAGATGATTCTGTCATTTCAGGCTGACCGGCGTACTCAAGACCCTTGCTGCCGTCGGACTGCACAAGATAAAGATAGCCGCCGTTCTCACGGAATGAAGCGCTGTCGCCCTCGTATATCCCCTTGTACTTTTCGAGGAGAGCTCCGCTGAAGGAGTCGCTGAGCAGCTTCTTTACGTCATCTGTGCTGCTGAAACGGCTGTCTGTCACCTTGAAGAATATCATATCAGTATCCTTGCCGTTTTCCTTGACAGTGAACTCTTTTGCCAGCTCGTTGTCGGTCTCGACGCCTGCGCCTGTCCGGAGCATTTCCGCTGTATTTACCGCTTCAAACAGCCTTACCGCGTCAGCGAGATGCTCATCGGAGACCTCGGCGGCAGTTGTTTCCTCTGTGGGAGCGGCAGTAGTTGCGGCAGCAGTCGTTTCGGACGCAGCTTCTGTGGCAGTTTCAGCGGTTGTTGCTGAAGTTCCGGAAGAAGTTGAGCCAGTGACCTGCGAACCAGCTTTGCTTCCGCAAGAAACTGCGGAAAAGCAAAGCATTGCAGCAGCTGCGATATATTTTATCTTTCCTTTGTTCATATTTATCCTTTCTTTTTACAGTATCTTTTTATACGTCTGCATCTATTATGATACACATTTTTTGCGTATAATGCAAGATAAATAATTCACAAACTTTATGGGAGCATAACGGCTTTTTAGTGTATTTAGTGCAGATATGGAAGAATTGTCGGTGAAAACGGCGCAAAAAAGGACTGCCGGAGCAGTCCCTTTTAATGTCATTAACCGATCTTGGGAAGATTTGCAATTGACTTTGCGATCTCCTCGTCTGTGGGGATATAGTCGCTCATAGTGCCGTCGTTGTATGCGCCGTAAGCGTACATATCAAAATAGCCTGTACCGGTGAGACCGAAGAGGATAGTCTTTTCCTCGCCTGTCTCCTTGCATTTGAGAGCCTCGTCGATAGCGGCGCGGATAGCGTGGCTGCTCTCCGGAGCGGGAAGAATACCCTCAACTCTTGCGAACATCTCAGCAGCCTCGAATACAGATGTCTGCTCGACTGATGTAGCTTCCATGAGACCCTGATCGTAGAGCTCGGAGAGTATGGAGCTCATGCCGTGATAGCGGAGTCCGCCTGCGTGGTTAGGTGAAGGCATGAAGCCGCTGCCAAGTGTGTACATCTTCTGGAGCGGGCAGACCTTACCTGTGTCGCAGAAGTCGTAAGCGTAAGTTCCTCTTGTGAAGCTTGGGCATGATGCGGGCTCAACTGCGATAATGCGGTAATCAGTTTCGCCGCGGAGCTTTTCGCCCATGAATGGTGAGATAAGTCCACCGAGGTTTGAACCGCCGCCTGCGCAGCCGATGATGATATCGGGCTTTATGCCGTACTTGTCCATAGCAGCCTTTGATTCGAGACCGATGATAGACTGGTGGAGAAGTACCTGAGCGAGAACGCTTCCGAGAACGTAGCGGTAGCCTTCCTTGGAAGTTGCAGCCTCTACAGCCTCTGAGATAGCACAGCCGAGGCTTCCGTTAGTGCCGGGGAATTCCTCCAAAATCTTTCTTCCAACCTCAGTTGTGTTTGAAGGCGAAGGAGTTACGTTAGCGCCGTAGGTACGCATTACCTCACGGCGGAAGGGCTTCTGCTCGTAGCTTACCTTGACCATGTATACATTGCAGTCGAGTCCGAAGTAAGCACAGGCCATTGAAAGAGCCGTGCCCCACTGACCTGCGCCGGTCTCTGTGGTAACGCCCTTGAGCCCCTGCTTCTTTGCGTAGTAAGCCTGAGCGATAGCGGAGTTGAGCTTGTGACTTCCGCTGGTGTTGTTGCCCTCGAACTTATAGTATATCTTTGCGGGAGTGCCGAGCTTCTTTTCGAGGAAGTAAGCTCTTACGAGAGGAGACGGACGGAACATTCTGTAGAAGTCCTGTATCTCCTGGGGGATGTCGATGAAGGGTGTAGTTTCGTCAAGCTCCTGCTTTACCAGCTCGTCACAGAAAACGTGGCTGAGCTCTTCTGCTGTACAGGGCTTGCCTGTGCCGGGGTTGAGGAGAGGAGCGGGCTTCTTCTTCATATCAGCGCGTACATTGTACCACTGCTTGGGAAGCTCCTTTTCCTCAAGATAGATCTTGTAAGGTATTTTCTCATTAGACATTGACATAGTAATTCTCCTTTTCATAATAATATTTGGGTTCGTACTATGCTGAGACGGAAATATAAAAAGCTCCTGTCCCGGCATTAACTGCGGGGACAGAAGCTGTAAGTCCTTCTGCGGTGCCACCCTGCTTGACGCTGTGCGTCCACTCATTACGTACTATACATACGCTGGTCTTGTTAACGCAGAGCCTCTGCGTCTCACCTACACAGCGCGGAAAAGCGCCTTCAGCTTGCCCTCGGAAGTCCATTCACTCTGCCGCACTTACCTGCTCACACCTGCCGCAGGCTCTCTGAAAAGCTAAAACAGGAGCTACTCACACTTCTTCAACGGTTTATTACAACGAAATTATAACACATACAGCCGGATATGTCAATAGCGGCTGTTGTTTTTTCACGAAAGAGACTAAGAAAATGTTTTGCCTGAGGCTGGATTTGTTGTGAAATTTCAAAAACTGAACTGCGCCTGAGCGGATATACGGTCATTTGAATGATGTTTTACCGAAAAGCACGGCTCAAAATCAAAAAAAGGCTTTTCAACAGTGTGCAAAAGTGGTATAATATTACTTGATATCGCTGCGGTACTTCGCACGGGTACGTGATATACTTTCCTCGCTTCGCTTTATGAGGTTGAGGAGCGACGACGAATACTGTGAATAGTCCTTCTGGAGAGTTGCTGTGGTAACATAGAGGGTATCGAAATTGTCAACGCAGTCGTTGCCGTCAAGGGCAATACCGCTGGAAGCCGCTTTGATATTTGCCTCGCTCATTGAAACTATAGCGTTGGAGCTGTCGTTTGCGATGACCTTGGGGATACGGAAGAGCTTCTGGTCATTATGCGGGTTAGCGTTGTAAACGATACGGAAGAGCTTGTATACGGACAGCATGAGGTAAGAGGATACCTCTTTTATGAGCGTTATACTGTTTGCCTTCTGCGCAAGGCTGAAGAGCAGACTGATAGAGTTGTTGATGATCCTTCTGTTGAAGTTGATGATCTCGGGAGAAGGCATCTTCATGCTGTTGTTTCCGTCATCGTCCGGGATATCTTCTATAGTAATGGTTTTTCCTTCCGGCTCGGGAGTTCTGCCAAGCAGATAGTCGCAGGAAACATTATAGTAATCTGCGATCTTTACAAGGAAATTGAGTCCGCACTCTCTTATTCCCTTTTCGTAGTGCGAGAGAAGAGCCTGCGAGATGCCTAAATCAGTTGCAGCCTGCTTCTGACTGATGTGTCTTTCCTTACGCTGTAAAGTTATTATTCTTGCGAAATCCGAGTTCATTGAAATTCCTCCAAATCGTATTGTTTTGAAAAAAACCTTGTACTTATATTGTAATACAAAATGTATAATTTGTAAATACGCAGAAATATTAAAGAATTTGTTGAAAAAAGTAGTGTTTTTCGTGAAATTTACTAAGAGTTAAAAAAACGAGCAGTATTTTTGTGCAAAATTATCCTATCTGTAGCACCTGCCCGGAAGGTGTGCTGAGGTAATGAAATATAAAAGGAGAATGTTATGAAAGGTTACAGGATAAGCGTGCTCCGTCACGGCATGACGGAAGCCAATGAAAAAGGCATATACATAGGCAGCACGGATATGCCCCTTTCGGACAAGGGTGCGGCAGACCTTGCGGCGAAAATGGACGAGTTCGACTACCCTGCTGTACATAGAGTTTACTCATCGCCGCTGAGAAGATGTACAGAGACTGCCGAGATACTTTTCCCATATACCGAGCTTTGTCCGGTGGACGACCTTAGGGAGCTGAATTTCGGCGATTTCGAGAACAAGAGCATTGACGAGCTCGCAAAGCGGGCTGACTATAACCAGTGGCTCCGGGGCGGCAAGGAGAGCAGACCGCCCAACGGCGAGAGCCTTGAGGAGCTGACAGCACGTACCTATAAGGCGCTCCATGCGGTGATAACGGATATGATGGAATCGGGACTTACTCACTGTGCCATGATAACTCACGGCGGCATAATCTCAAATATGCTCAGCTGCTTTGGTATACCAAAATATCCGCCGTCGCAGATAACTGCTGAGGCAGGAGGCGGCTTCGATATTATTGTTACCGCTCAGATGTGGCTTAATTCACAGGCTTTTGAAATACTCGGCTACTGTCCGTATGACAGGATACCCGATGAGGAATACTGATGAGTTTCTGAATATTTCCTGAAAAAGAGCCTATAATATCTGCAAAACATTCGGGTAAATAACTTTTTTGGTGGTCGGGAACTGCCAGGCGTTTGCGTAATTGCCAGAAACTACAGATACAAATTCTGTCAGGACCGCCATTTATGGCGCTTGTCCTGGTCTTGAATGAATTTGTATTTGTGGTATAATAAGCAATTGCGAACGCCGTATGCACAATAAACCACTAAAGAATTTATATACCCAGACATTCTTCGGAGGCGCAGATATGAAGGTCAGGGAGCTGATACGCTATACAGACAGGCTGCTGAAGGGCAGACGCGCAAGGACTATGCTTATATGTGTCCTTCCCGTCGGAGCGGAGCTGTTCTTCCGCTGTGTGGAGGCTGCGGTGTGCAGTCTGCTGCTGTATTTCGGCGACAGGGAGCCTATCAGTCTATTTGGCAGCGGCGACCCTGCAAGACTTGCGGTAACAGTCATGAGCACTGTCCTGAGATGGCTTACGGCTGCTCCGCTGATGTATGCGGCGGTGTACCGCCTTTACGGTCTGACCGCGGAGCGCTTCGACAAGCGGCGTGAAAGCTTCTCGCGGATACTGCTGAGAAAATGTACGTTCAGGCGCAGCATCTCAGCCGCTCTTTGGACAAGGACAGCAGGACTTCTTGTGCTGGTGCCGGCTGTTTTCTTTGGATTATCGGCATTTCTGCTGATACATGACAGAATGTTCGCAGATGAGTTCTTCGTCGTGGTCAACGCTGTTTTCCTTACGGCGGTATCGCTGATGATGTGGCTTTCGCTGAAGCTGAGCTTTGCGGCTGTACCGTATCTGCTGGTACGATTTCCTAAGCTGACGGCTTTTCGCGCCATGCTGTACTCGGTAAGGCTCATGGGCGGCAGAAAGAGGGTATTCCTGCGGCTTATAGCGATATATCTTCCGCAGATGCTTACGCTGGTGCTGCTGCCTGATGCAATTACCGGACTTATGACCGCTTTTTCGCTGAGTATCGACATTTTTATCAAGGAGGACGAGTATCTTGAAACGAATAGAGCTGACGGTAGAGACCGCAAAGCCCGTAACTCTGGAAAAATTCCTCACAGGAGAAAAAGGCGTATCAAGGCGGCTGCTGACAAGGCTTAAACGCTGTGAGGGCGGCATAACACGGAACGGCGGGACCATACGCAGTATCGACGAGGTGCGGCAGGGTGACGTCATAGTTCTCAGTCTCGCGGACGAAAGCTTCCTCGAACCCAATGGCAGCCTGAACGTTCCCATAGCCTTTGAGAACGACAGGCTTGTGGTGTTCGACAAGCCCAGCGGTATGCCTGTACATCCTTCCATACGCCATCAGGGTGACACCCTCGGAAATTACTTCGCTCACCTTTATCCGGAGCTGACCTTCCGCTCGGTGAACAGGCTCGACCGTGACACCTCAGGACTGTGCGTCATAGCCAAGGACGCTCTTGCGGCAAAGCTGCTGCAGGGGAGCTGCAAAAAGGTATACTATGCGGCTGTACACGGCACTATCCCGGAGAGCGGCACTATAGATGCTCCTATAGCCCGTGAGAGGGAGTCTATAATACTCAGGTGCGTCCGTGAGGACGGACAGCGCGCGGTAACGCATTATAAACGGCTGCAATGCAATGGGAGGTACTCTCTTGCGGAGATAGAACTCGAAACCGGACGTACTCACCAGATAAGGGTACATTTTGCTCATATCGGAGCTCCTCTCGCAGGGGACGACCTCTACGGCGGACTTCGTGACGATATAAACAGACAGGCTCTCCACTGCGGCAGGATAAGCTTCAATGATCCGCTGACAGGAGAGAGCATAACAGTTTCCTCGGAAATACCGGAGGATATAAGCTCACTTTTCACACAGGAGGAAGAATAATGGAAAAGATAGCAAGTTTTCAGGTAGATCACACAAAATTCAGCGTAGGTATGTACATATCACGTATAGATGACGATATAGTAACCTATGACGTCCGCATGGTAAAGCCCAACGGCGGCGTATACCTTGCGACTCCCTCAATGCATACCATAGAGCATTTATTTGCGACCTACGCGAGAAATTCCGAGTTCGGAAAGAATATAGTATATGTAGGACCTATGGGCTGCCGCACGGGATTCTATCTGCTCACAAGGGGAATTTCCCACGAGAACGCAATAAAACTTGTGCGTGAAGCATATACTTTCATCAGGGACTACGAAGGCGTTATACCCGGCTGTACAGAGGTGGAATGCGGCAATTACCGTGAGCATGATCTTGCTTCCGCAAAGAAGGACGTAGTTCCGCTGCTTGAAAAGCTTGAAGGCTATACAGTGGAAATGCTTGATTATTCATGGCATTTTGACAAAAATTAAAAGCGGATTTTGTGCATGATGATGAAATATCCGCCAAATTGGGATATTTAGCGGATCATTTCTTTCTATTATCACAAAAAGTTGGTATAATATTTTTTGCGTGATATTATTACTGTGAAAGGAGGAAGCACCATGGCAGGAAAACGGCATGAGTACAGCTACGTATATACGCCCCGTGAGAAGAAGCCGGAGATACCGAAGATACCGCAGGAAACAGAATATACAGAGCATTTCGGCGCGAAGGAGTTCTTTCCGGAATTCGGCGGATTTGCTGTTGATCTTGTAAAAGCGCTGTTCAAGGGTCTGCTTTATTCGCTGAAGCTGATAGGCTCGGAGCTGCTTAGTCTCGGCGCTGCCATACTCAAGGGACTGATATGGCTTTTCATGGAGCTGATATCTCCTTTACGGGAAAGATTCAATCTTAACAAAGGACTGCAGAAGCAGGTGCGCAAGGCAAAGAAGCTTGGCGAGGAAGAGTACAAAAAGGCTCTCTTCCATTTCTGGTGCTCCTATCTCTTCGGTGAGGACGGAGTATTCTATACCGCTTTCAATTATATACTTCCCGTTCTTTCGATAGTGTTCCTTGTGGGAATAATACGCTACGGTTCGGGACTTGAATACGGACTGAGCGTAGAGTACAACGGCAGGGAGATAGGAATAATAACCGCCGAAGCCGATTTCGAGGAAGCCGAGCGGGAGGCTCAGCAGAGAATATCATATATCGGAAACAATGAAAAAATAGACCTTTCGGCAAAGTATTCCCTCAGGATAATCAATGAGAATGACAAGGTGTTTACAGCTTCACAGCTTGCGAATGAAATGCTTGCCGCTTCCGACCACGCTCTTACTGAAGCATACGGCATATATATAGACGGCAGGTTCATAGGTGCGGTCAGGAACAAGGAAAAGGTGCAGGACGCCCTTGACGAGAGGATACTGAATTTCCGCGTGGACGGCGTAATAAAGGATGTCGCATACAAGGGCGACGTTGAGTACACAAAGGGAATGTACCTTGCGGAAAGCGTTCTTTCAGAGAAGGAAGCGATAGAACTGCTCACCTCCTCAAAGGAGAAAAAATCGGTATATATCGCTCAGAGCGAGGATACAGCCGTAACTATCGCGCAGAAGTTCAATATGGACCTTGCAAAGCTGGAGGAGATGAACCCTGATATAACTGCCAACTGCCGTAAGGGTATGCTGGTCAATGTCATCGAGACCGAAAGCTATCTGCCTATACAGTATGTCCGCGAGATATCGCCTGTTACCTTTATAGACTATGAGACCGTAGAGGTCGAGACAAGCTCTCTCAACGCAGGTACAAGGGACGTTATCGCCAAGGGCAGACAGGGCGAGAAGGTGAGCCATATAGAAGTAACCTACGTGGACGGCAAGGAGTATTCACGCAAGACTATCAGCACACAGATAACAAGACAGCCTGTAGTCGAAAAGATAGGTATAGGCATATATGCCGCAAGACCTGACAGCGCAAGCACTGTCCTTACAGGCTCCGGAGAATTCGGCTGGCCGGTTGACGGAGGATACGTTAGCGATCCGTTCATCAGCGACAGAAACCATAAGGGTATGGATATAGGCGCTATGACCGGTACCGAGATATATGCCGCAGCAGACGGCGTGGTAGTATCTGCCGGCTGGAATTCCGGAGGATACGGCTATTTCGTGCAGCTCGGACACGTTGACGGATATCAGACCGTATACGGTCATATGAGCTCCGTGCTTGTTGTCGAGGGACAGGAGGTCTCAAGAGGACAGCTCATCGGACTTGTTGGAAATACCGGTAATTCCTTCGGCTCCCACTGCCATTTTGAGGTGCGCCATAACGGAGTATGCCTTGACCCCGCACTCTTTATAAATACTGCCGACAGCTTCAATGAAATTGCCAATAAACAGAAAGAGGAAGAAAAGAAAAACAAGAAGAACTGAAAAAGCTCCGCGATCGCGGAGCTTTTCTTTTACTTCCTGTTCTTTTTGTAGATGATCGCAAGACCCTTGATGAGCAGGTTGCTGTCGAGTATTATCTTTCGTCTGCACAGAGGCACTACAAGCTCGGAGAGACCGCCTGTAGCCACAACGGTACACTTTTCGCCAAGCTCCTCTTCCATGCGGTCGATAATGCCGTCGAGTGCGCTTGCGTTGGAGTAGAGTATACCGCTCTTGAGGCAGTCCACTGTGTTTGTTCCGATAACATGGGGCGGAACTTCAAAATTTATCTTTGGCAGCTGTGCCGTTCTTGCGGTGAGGGCGTCTGCCGAGACCTTCATACCTGTGAGGATAACGCCGCCGCGGTAGTTCTTCTTGCTGTCAACTACGGAGAGAGTGGTAGCCGTTCCCATATCTATGATTATGAGCGGAACAGGGTACTGGTTTATCGCCGCGACTGCGTCAACAGCCTGATCGCTGCCCAGCTGTGCCGGGTTGTCGATAAGTATATTCAGTCCGGTTTTTACTCCGGGACCAGCCATCATGACCTCAACTCCGAAGAGCTTTTTCACAGCTTCCTTGACTGTATTCGTGACAGACGGAACTACCGACGACATAATAGCGTCGTCTATGTCGGAGATATTGAAGCTGTTCATCTCGAGTATCGTCTTTATGAGTACAGCGTATTCAGCTGCTGTTGCGTTGTGGTCTGTGCTTATGCGCTCAAAGAGGAGCACCTCGTCCTCTTCGTCAACACAGCCGAAAACAATGTTTGTATTACCGATATCTACTGCTAAAAGCATAATTATCCTCCTGTTTGCGAAAAATTATTTATCTGTGCGGAAGGGCGGCAGCGGCAGCTCGTTTACGCCGAAAAGTCCGACCTCCGCGTAGTTTGTCCACTTGAAGCGGGCTGCGGCAGGCGTCTTTACCTTGTCGCTGCGTAGCTCGATATAGGGCAGCCTTACCTTTGCCTCGGCAGGATAGTATTCTCCGTCCGGACCTGCTATCTCAAAGCCGTCAAGGCAGCGTTCGTCAGTGCCGCAGAGCCCTCTTTCGCAGTTGGTGAGGTATATGTGCATTGTATCGCCTATGACCTCATAGCTTTCATACATCGGCGGCAGTGTGTCGCTGTCGTTCAGTATGCCGTACACCACGTTCATAGCCTGGAGATACAGCCTGTGACCTATTGGTGATTTGTCCGTGGGGTGTATATTGTCGAACTCGCCGCAGTCGAGAGCGACGGCAAGACCGGTATTTTTTACAGTGCGGAAAACATTTTCCTGAGCTTCCCTGATATAAGCCCAGCTCTTTGTATCCGGGTCGTACTCATACCTGAACATAGGCAGCTGAACTATCATGAAGGGCAGCTCCGGATCGTGCCAGTCGTGACGCCAGTTCTCTATCATAGCCTTGAGGAGGATCTCGTAGGTATGGGGACGGCAGTCGTCGGCTTCTCCCTGATACCACAGCACGCCTGCAAGGGTATAGGGAGCTATATGGCTCAGCATAGTTCCGTACAGTCCGCCGGGACGCAGGGGATTCTTTATATTCAGCGGACCGGGATAGGGATTATCGCCGAATTTGGCTATGACCTCGTTCCACTTTGCGTCGGGGTGAGCGGCGACATATTCTTCTGTGGCGCTGTTCCATTTCAGCTGTTTTTCGGAATATGCGTCGTATTCAGCTATCATCTGCTCGTCGGTCTTTCCTCTGATCTCATTGTCGTAGTCGTCAAGGTAAGGGTGCAGACGGCTGTCATAGCTGAGATATTCGCGGCTCATCCATGCAGATGCCGGGGTGCCGCCCCAGTTGCAGCCTATTATACCAACGGTAACGCCCAGTCTGCGGCTCAGCTCCTTTGCGAAGTAATATGCTGCCGCTGACCATGAGCGTGAATTGTCGGGAGAAGGTGTCATCCAGCATGACTCCTTTTCGGCTTTGATAAGCTCATCGCCCGGCATACTGCATTTGGGAGTGTAGTAATATCTCACGTTCTCGCCATAGCAGGCTGCAAGGGCGAGAACGTG
>Ga0265298_10001411_pt1 | contig 35630 bp, 35 predicted proteins | sample AusTroGonzalo_MG_3_FD_193486 | JGI IMG/M metagenome (GOLD analysis project Ga0265298, IMG submission 193486) | Bovine rumen microbial communities from tropical cattle in Woodstock, Queensland, Australia - Gonzalo_01 | ecosystem: Host-associated > Mammals > Digestive system > Stomach > Rumen ...
CAACATGGATTCGGAATCAGACACCCAAAGCTCCGTGCGCGAATTTTCACTTCCGGCGCCGGCGGGTCCGGGCTCGATATGGTCGGTAAGCGACAGATATACGGGCATTTCCTCGATAAGGGTCGATGCGGACAGCGGCACGGTCAAAGGCATGCATCTCTCCTCGCCGTCATCGGGCACGGTCGGCGCATATATGGCGTATCTCATGGAAAAAACTCTGAACGTAAAGGATTTCGAGACCTTCCTCGAGGTGCACCCCTCAACCGACGGCCTATACATGCTCGTCAAATACGGCGATACTTTGCTTACAAAAGAGACTAAATGAGAGCATGACACAGAGTTTGGGCTAAAAAAGCTAAATTTTATTTCTTTTCGTTTTTATCGTCTTTATCGCTTTTATCGTTATTATCGTCTTTATCGAAACTCTTGTTCTTCTGCGCCTCAATCCATGAGGATATAAGTTCTTTAAGCTCGGTATCGCTCATATTGCTGTCGGCATAATAGTGAAGATAGAACTCGAGATCTTCGAGTGTGGGATGGATGACATTGTTCATGAGATCATCCGCGGAAGCACCTTTCTTTTTACTCGAACGCAATAACAGAAGTTCGTTCATGTGCCTGTCTTCGCCGAGCTCGAAGAGAATATCTTCCAGACGCCTCTTCAGAATACCTTTTTTGCCGTCATCATCCTGCATTTTGCATACCCTGCTTTCATTATAGTTTGCGCCGCGATGATAAACCGTTTTTGATATCGCGGGCCTGAGATATTTCGGCAAACTCCGGTGAATGCCTTTGAAGATTCAGAGAAATTCGTTGAAAAATCTGTGAGGGAAATGTGAGGGAAATGTGAGGGGCATATGAAATAATTTTCACGATCTGTGCGCGACTTCCGCGACGAGTATATACCGACAAACAAAATACGTGAACAATCTGTTAAAATTATAAATATTATTTCCAATATTTTCTAAATATGAAATAACTTTTCCACATTTTGTTACTTTTTCATGCAAAAAATATATCCTTAAACTCAAACTTTATTTAGTATTACGATAACCTTTACTTTGTGCGTGAGGATGCCTGTTTCAGGCTACAGTGAGATATCGGCGGACTTAAACAATTAAGTCGAATATGCTGAAATTCGTTAATCCACCCATGATCAATCCCCCCAAACCCCATCATTACTTAACGGATCACCTGACACACTGTAAATATATCCTGAAATCCTGTCCCACAGAGTATTTCCCCCCACCATATATACGGAAAAAATAATGTATCATCCCCCCACGTTATTTTTCCATGCTCAAAGGAAGGGGCATCCGCATGACACGGCTGAATAACAGCGTCTTTTTTTATTGAGAAGTTTTTTAATGCATATTTCAAGGCATATTTGGCGACATACTGTTTTACCGGCATACTTGTTAACACCGTTAACACAATTAACGCCGTTAACGCCATCTGCACCGGAATTTCCGTATTGTGCCGTAATTTCCTTAATTAACGCCATCGGCGTCATTAAATCATTCACGTCATTCACGACATTTCAGATATTTTCCTGCGGGCAAATACCCCGACCGAATCATCCGTGATACACCTGACATAACGTCTCCGAATCATCCCTTACCGACCGCGACTGGAAAAGATTTCAACGACAAGTTATTGAATATATAAAAACAAAGACTTTAAACATAGATTCGGCGCAGGGATTAACGCAAAAGCACGGGCAGGGCATCAGTCGGCAGTGCACCGGTAAAACTGCGCATAAACAGGAAGGAGTCTTTTAAACTAATGGCATTCTTTGACAAAATCATGGGGCAGGGGAGCAATAATCCGAATCCCTGGATAGATAAAGCCGCCGCACAGTTCGATGCGGGCAGATATGCCGACGCGGCAAGAACTTTGGAGAAAGCAATAGAGACCGACCCCGAGAACGCGGAACTGTGCTATAAGATGGGTATAGCACTCACTTACCTCGGAAACTACAACGACGCGGAAGGTTATACGCGCAGATTTACGAACGCATATCCCGACAACGTAAGCGGATGGCACTCTCTCGGCAATATACTTTATTCGCAGCGCAACTTTGCTGGCGCAAACGAGTGCTACGACAAGGTACTGAGTCAGGATCAGTCGCTTCTCGACGTATGGTACCGGAAAGCGGACTGTCTCGAGTATATCGGCGACTTCGCCGGCGCTGCCGACTGCTGCGAGCGCATCCTGCAGAATGCGGAGTATCCGGACGCAAATATCCTCGAACGCATCGGAATGCTGTCCATACGGACGGGTCAGCTCGAGAGGGCGGTCGACGCGTTCGGAAAGGCACTCTCAATTGACGGCACAAATATCGGCGTCATGATAAAAACCGGAGAAGTCCTTGAAAGACTCGGAAAAACGGAAGAGGCCCTCAACTATTACGACAATGTCTTAAGATACAACCCGTCGGAGATTACCGCAATCTACCACAAGGCAAATCTCTGCGAGAGGCTGGGCAGATACGCCGAGGCAGCCGAGATATACAGAAACATCAACCTCGAGATCTCAATCGATGCCATCTCCGCATTCAACCGTGCGGCAGATCTCTACTGGAGCGGGGCATACGGGGAAGCCATATACGCACTTGAGATCGTCCTTAAGAGAAATCCCGGGGATTTCGCCGCGTGGAACATGATGGGCTCGGCTCTGCAGTTCATCGGCGAATACGAGCGTGCAACGGCATGCTATGACAATATTATCAGATATGCGCCGGACAATTCCGCGGCATGGTACCAGAGGGGAATGTGCCTTGCCAGACGCGGAATCTATAACGACGCTTTAAACAGCTTTTCTCACGTAATCAACGGACCTGCGGGCTCGTCGGTCAACTGGATAAACAACAATATCGACCTGAGTCTCTTCGAGAAACAGCAGACGGATGCGACCAAGAAGATGAACCTCGACGTTACCGAAATCAGGATGATTGAGGTTCAGGGAGATGCCCTCATGCATCTGGGCAACTTCGCCGACGCCTACTCCTGCTTCTCAAAGATTACCGAGAGCCACCCCGACAACATGAATGCGTGGCGCAACTGTGCGGATGCACTCTATAACCTCGGCGAATACGGCGGCGCCGTCGAGGCATACAATGTTCTTCTGAAACAATACCCCGAGGACACCCTTATTCTGGAGAAGAAGGGGATGGCGCTCCTGCACCTCGGCAACGACGAGGAGGCAATCGAAATATTCAACGCCGTTCTGGAAAAAGACCCATCCAACATAATTGCGCTCCACAACAGGACGGACGCACAGCTTAAACACGGCAAGTTCGATGACGCGCTCGCAGGTCTTACCGCGATTACCGAGCATATCCCAAACGATCAGGCTTCGCTCTCGCTAAAAGCCCAGATTCTCCTCGACAGCGGCAGATACCCCGAAGCCCTCGAGGCGCTCGAGCCCATCATCTCGCAGGGCGGCAGCGATGTCAATGCATGGAGAAACTACATCACCATACTCGAGAAGAACGGCAATTACCCCGAGGCTGTCGCTGCTATCGAAAACCTTGAGAACGCGGGCATTGCCGACTCCTCACTGCTCTGTCAGAAGGCAAAGTTACTCAATTACGCAGGTAATCTGAACGCCGCCGCCGACGCATACGCCGCCGCACTCCAGACCGATCCCGACCGCGAAGGTGTTGCCCTCGCACTTGCCGAGAATCTTAAGATACTCGGAAGATACAACGAAGCGGCAAAGGCCTACGAGCACCACGTGAGAGCCAACCGCGAGGACGGTCTTGCATGGAAGGAACTCGGTATCGCGATGATGAAGACGGGCGAGATCGAGAAGGCAAAGAAGAGCCTTCGCAAAGCAAGGGAACTCCTGCCGGATGACGGCGGAATCGCGCTTCTCAGAGCGGATATTCTCCTCAATGCCCGCGACTTCGACGAGGCATGCACGGCTTACGAAGAGACTCTCGAGATACTCCCCGACAGCGCCCCCGCTCTGAGAGGACATGCCCTTGCACTTGCCGGCGCCGGAAGAAACAAGGAAGCCTCAACCGAGTTTGAGAAATATCTCGAGAAGGATGAGGACGACAACGAGATGCGCATTGCCTACGCTGCCGTCTGCGAAAAGCTCGGCGAGTTTGAGACCGCAATCGGTCAGTATGCCGCCGTCCTCGAGGAGAAGGACGATCTCGGTCTCTGGCTCAGACTGCTCGGCATCCTCAAGATGATGGGCAGATACGAGGACTGCGCCGAAGGCTGCGCGGATCTCATCGAGAAGAAACCCGAATGCGCCGAGGCATACCGCATTCTTGCCGAGGTAAAATACAGGCTCGGAAGGTTCAAAGAATCCGCCGAGAATTACGAGAAAGCGCTCGAACTTGAGCCTGCGAACAAGTCCGGACGCCTTACCTATGCCGAGACGCTTCTTAAAGCCGGCAGATACAAGGAGGCACTTCAGAACTTCGGCATTGCACTCGACGGTTCGTCGGGCGAGGGCGACTGCGAGAGTTACTACCTCTGCGCCGTCGCACAGATGCATATGGGCGGCTACGAGAAGGCTGTCAAGTTCATCGGCAAAGCGCTTGCCGACAACGAAGAGATTCCGGGTGCGCTTCTCATGCGTGCGAATGCCTACGAGCGCCTCGGTCAGTTCGAGGATGCGCTCGAAGGCTACGAGAACGCAATCCGCGCCAGCAGCAAAGACCCGGCACTCTGGAATGCACGCGGAATGCTTCTGTTAAACCTCGGTCGCTTCAATGACGCCGGTAAATCCTTTGAACGCGCCATCGATTACGGCGCCCAGGACACGGCATGTTGGTACGGTAAAGGCGTGGCACTCGACGAGATAGGCAAGTTCGACGCCGCCATCGAGGCATACGACCATGTCCTCTCTGAGCATCCGAACGATACGGCAATCCTCTACCGCAAGGGTATCTGCCTTACAAAACTCGGACGCTATCAGGAGGCTGCGGAATGCTTCAATAAAGCCTCCAAACGCGAAAAGAGAGATAAGGGCCGGGAAAAAGAAGAGAAGGGACTCTCCGACGACGAAGAGAGTTATCTGGAGTAACGGAGTTACGTCATAATGGAGAACGAATACCGCGGTGCACTTCTGGGTGCGGCAATCGGCGATGCGCTCGGCATGCCCAACGAGACCATGCCCGCGTCCAGATGCCGCCTCACCAAAGGATATGCAAAGGCGGCAAGAAACCACCCCAACAGTGCTCTTTCCGCCGGCTCGTATACGGACGATACGCAGATTACTCTCATGCTCTGCGAGCTTTTCGTGAGCGGCAACTACTCGGCAAAGAATTATGCCGCGGGTCTCAAGAAACTGCACCTCGATAACAGTCTCAGATTCCCCGACGGGACAATCATCAGTGCATGCCGCCACATGGTGAAGGATGCGGATAAACCGTCGGGATGCAACTCGACCACGACGGGATGTATCCCCGTGGCGCTCGCATTTGCCCTGACATCCGACGATATCGTCGAGGTGAGGGAGAAACTCATAGAAGCATGCTCGGTCACGCATACAAATCCGGCGGCACATGCCGCCGCGGTCTCGTTTGCCACCCTTATCCGCTCGGCGCTGAACGGCGATGACAAACCGCTCTACGAGGCGCAGAAGAATGCCTTCCTCGAGGACGAGAAACTCGGTCTGAAGACGGGGGATGCAATAAGCCTCGCGGACGAGGGAGCAAGCCTTGAAACCGCAATCTCAATCCTCGGCAATGACGTCAGTGTCTATCAGACATTGCCGCTTGCCTACTATCTCATTGAGAGGTTCGGCGAAGAGGACAATTTCCTCAACATCGCAACCTCGGTCGGCGGAAATTCGGATACGATAGGGTTCATCTGCGGAGCTTGGCTCGGGGCGACCTACGGCGCATCGGGTCTGGATGACGATCTCCTGCTCGCTCTCGAGAACCGCGAGAGCATGACGACCCTTATTGACAGAATGTGGAGACGTTTCGGGCAGAAAGAATAGATTTCGCCCGCGCTCAATAGGCAGTTCATAATTAAAAAGCATTAATTCACTTAAAAACTCTATACTATTTTATGGATATCGCAATTGTCGGAGCATCGGGATTCACGGGAGCAGACCTTGTGCGCCTTCTGCTTACGCATTCACAGGCGGAAGTGACCGCGGTCACGTCGCGAAAAGAAGAAGGAAAGAGTTTTACCTCAATCCATCCGAGTCTTACGGGATTTACGGATTTAAAGTTCACAAATCCCGATATCAGCAGATTGGATGCGGATTTTGCTTTTCTTGCCGTGCCTCACACTGCGGCAATGCCTTATGCGGAAGCACTCAGAGAACGCGGCATAAAATGCGTGGATTTGAGCGCAGACTACAGGCTCCCAAAGGACGTCTACGAGGCGACCTACGGCGTCAAGCATACCGCATACTTCAAAGCGCCCTACGGTCTCTGCGAGATTCACCGCGACGAGATTAAGGGTGCGGACTTCGTCGCAAACCCGGGATGCTTCCCGACCGGCGCAACCCTTGCCGCCGCTCCTCTGGCAAAATTCGCCAATACAATAATTTACGACTCGAAGAGCGGCGTTACGGGCGCGGGAACAACGCCGACCGTGACAAACCAGTTTACGACGGTGAACGATAACTTCAATGCGTATAAGTGGACAAAACACCGCCACCTTGCCGAGATGAAGCAGGAAGCGGCATTTTTGGGCTCGAAGGCGTCATGTCACTTTACGCCGCACCTTCTCCCGATAAACCGCGGCATTCTCACGACCGCACATATTCTTCTCGACGAAGAACTGAGCCAGGTAGAGGTCGAGAAGCTCTACCGCGAGAGATATGAGAAGGAATACTTTATCCGCCTCCAGAATCCGAGCACCGCGGCGGTTCGCGGAAGCAACTTCTGCGACATAAAGGTGGAGTGCGACGGCAAAAGGGTCGTTGCCGTCTCGGCAATCGATAACCTTGTCAAAGGCGCAAGCGGACAGGCAATCCAGAACATGAATATCATGTGCGGATTTAAGGAGAACGACGGACTCAAAGTTGCGCCCTTAAACCCGTAACGTTTCAGGTGAGAGTATGCTGATAAAGGATGTCATGACCCCCAATCCCGTAACCGTGGCCTTCGATGCGCAGGTCAGAGATGTCGCAAGACTGCTCAAGAAGTATCGAATCGGCGGTCTGCCGGTCATGGACGGCGAGAGGATCATAGGCATCGTGACCGAGACCGACGTTCTTTCACTCCTCGATACCTCCGAATCAAGCGACGAGATCTGTCTTCCGCTGCCGCTCGACGCGATAGAGTTCTCGATAACGGAGAACGTAAACCTCGAGAAGACAAGAAAAACCCTCATCGATATAGGAAACACACCGGTTACGGACATTATGACCCAGGATGTCGTCATGATAGAGGATGACGCATCAGTTCAGGAAGGTGCCAATATTATGTCGGTCGAGGACATTGCACGCCTTCCCGTAATCAGGGACGACAGACTTGTGGGAATTGTCACGCGCCGCGACATTGTCCGCGGCATAGGGATGTCGGGTGCGAATTTCGACTGAAGATTCGTTACCCCGATACGAATTATACAGGACTGCAAGAACAAAACTGCGAAACCGTTACGGACATTATTTTGCGGAATAAGAAAAATGAAAATATTCAATAAAGCTGATGAGACGGAAACGGCAATCAACCGAAAAGCTGCACTGTATGCTTTCGGTTTTCTGGAAATTGCCGTTATCGGGTATTGTATTGCAAAGAAGATAATCTCCGGAGAATTCCCCGAAACCATTTTTTTCATTGGAATAATGGGTTCATTGATATTTTTGGGAATCAAATTATATGAGACAAAACGGTTAGCCGATACGGTGGAACAATATGAAAAATAATATGAAAAATATTTGTGCGGTTGAAGGCGTTTATGCGACAGGCATAAAAGAGGGCAAGTACGGTCTTGCTCTCATAAAGGCGAAGGGAACGGCGGCGGCGGTATTCACAAAGAACCGCCTCGTTGCCGCACCGGTCATTCTGATGAAGGAGAGGATGGAAAAAGGCGTCCTCGACGGCATTATCGTCAATTCGGGCAATGCGAATGTCTATACGGGAGAGCAGGGCATCAATGACGCAAAGCGGATGTGCGAGATAGCCGCCGAGGCTTTCGGCACCACACCCGATAAGGTCGGCGTTGCGTCGACTGGCGTTATCGGCAGGTTCATGAAACTCGACATCATCGAGGATCAGTGCAGCAGGATCAAGGGCGACCTGAAGCACGACGATGCCGCCGAAGAAAAAGCCATGCGTGCGATTATGACCACCGATACAGTCCCGAAGAGCGCGATTGCAAGGCGCAAAAATTTCACGGTCGCGGGCATATGCAAGGGCAGCGGCATGATTGCGCCGAATATGGGCACAATGCTCTCCTTTGTCTATACGGACGCAGAGATAAGCGCCGCGGACCTGAAGAGAGCGCTCATACCCGCAGTTAACAGGAGCTTCAACATGGTCGTCGTCGACGGCGATACCTCGACAAACGACTGCTGTTTCGTAACGGCAACCGGTCTTAAGGGCAAATGCGATTACGACGAGTTTGCGGCCGCACTCGAAGAGGTCTGCATTTCGCTTGCAAAACAGATCGCCGCCGACGGCGAGGGCGCTTCAAAGATGATTGAAGTCCGCGTCACGGGCGCAAAGACCGAGGAGGACGCCGCCGTCGTTGCGAGGACCGTCATCGAGTCGCCGCTTGTCAAGACCGCAATCTACGGCGAGGACCCGAATTGGGGCAGGCTCATTGCCGCCGCCGGACGTGCCGGCGTGGAATTCGATCCCGATGCGGCTACGGTCTCCATCTCAAACGAAGGACGCGCCGATACGGTTGTTCTGGCAAGAAAGGGTGAGATTCTGGCAGACGACGTCATGCACCCCGACGCTCTTGCGGCTGCAAAGAAACTCATGGGCGGAAAGGTCGTCGTTGTCGATATCGACATCGCCTGCGGCGCTTTCGAGGCTACGGCATGGGGTTGCGATCTCACGGAAAAATATGTCGAGATAAACGGGAAGTATACAACATGAAGAAAAGAGCGGATATATTGATGGAAGCGCTGCCCTATATTCAGCGCTTTCACGGAAAGACGATAGTTGTCAAGGTCGGCGGCCATGCAATGGTCGACAAGGATATCTTAAAGACCGTAATTCAGGACATTGTTCTCCTTCACTATGTGGGTCTGAGAGTCGTGGTCGTCCACGGCGGCGGTCCGGAGATTACCGAGAAGATGATTGCTATGGGCAAAGAGCCCAAATTCGTCGGCGGTCTGCGCGTCACGGATACGGATACGCTCGAGATTGCGCAGATGGTGCTTGTCGGCAAGATAAACAGCAATATCGTCTCGCTTATCGCAAAGCAGGGCGCAAAGGCGATAGGTCTTGCGGGCAACGACGCAAATCTCCTTCACGCAAAGAAGACCGGCATTAAGAAGGTCATCGTCGACAACAAAGAAGAGGAGGTCGACCTGGGATTCGTCGGCGACGTTACCTCGGTCAACCCCGACATTCTCAACATTCTCCTCGATAACGGCTATATTCCGGTTATCTCCCCCATAGGCGTCGATTCGCGCTGCAGCGAGCTGAACATCAACGCTGATACGGCGGCGGGAGAGATCGCCATCGCTCTCAAGGCATACAAGTTCGTGAATCTCTCTGATATCGACGGTATCATGAACGGCGACAGGACCGAGACCTATCACCGCCTGACCGTCGCGGAGTCGCGCCGCCTCATAGAAGAGGGTGTCATCGTCGGCGGAATGATTCCCAAGCTCGATGCCTGCTTAAAATGCATAGAAAGCGGCGTTGAATACGCACATATCGTCAACGGCAACAAAGACCACAATCTGCTGATTGAGCTGTTTACGGACGACGGTGTCGGCACCATGATAAAAAGAGACGATGCCGACATAAGCGGCGAATAAACGGATTGAAGGAAATTAACGAAAATTAACCGAAATCAACAGCAACAAAGTGCTATACAAAGTGTTATACAAAGTGTTATCGATGCGGAGTTAAGTCATGGTGGGATTTTTCAATTCTGCGGCCAAGAAGGCTGACGGGTCTTTCTATCAGGATGTCTTCTTCAAAAGTCCCGCGGGGCTCTGCATCCTCACACATCCCGATTTTGAGATTAAACTCGTAAACGAGAGCTTTGCGAAGGTTTTCGGGAAGACAAAGCGGGATATCACCGGCAAACTCTTTGTCTGCGTCTGGGAGAAATGCCCCGAGCGCGACGAATTCTTCACGACCCTGCGAAAGGAAGGCAGCGTAAACCGTATAGTCTGCGGCGGCGTCATGTTCTCCGGCGCCGTTATGGACGAGAACAACTACATCATAACCGCCGTAAGGATAAAATAGATTTTTTAATTGATTTTTGGAATTTGATTAATCTTATTTTGATTAATTTTGAGGATGCAATAGATTTAATTTACTAATTTACCATATATTCCCTGACGTTATCTCTTTTTGAGTTCCGTCTGTCTCTTCTCGTTCATCCTTATGAGAATCTCAAAGATCTCCTTTGTCATCTCGGGGTCGATTCCCGCCATCTTCGCCATCTCATAGGAGCGTTTCAGAACCTTCTCGCGCTGAACCGCGTCCACAGGCGATCCGCCCTCTTCTCTCTTTGCGGCGGCAACCTTGTCGGCACATGCGAGTCTCTTCTTTATGAGTTTAATTATCTCGGTATCGATACCCAGAATTTCATTACGTACTTCAAGCAGTGTCATCTTTCCAAATTAAGATTTACTGCATAATAATATCTTCTTTGATTGCCGATTTCACGAGCGGGAATCAACAGTAATATGAGAGAAGAATTTCATATAATCTGTAATGATAAACGAAATCTTCTCGCGCATACCCAAATCCGAGAGAAATGACCTTATTATTGCATGGGTCGGCATTGCCATAGCATTTACTCTCGTATTCATCCGCGGCGGCGTAACGCCGACGGGCTTTATGATATTCTTCGTAATCTCGCTTCTCACGGTAGGCATGGGTTTTCTCCTCCATGAGCTTGCCCACAAGTTTACGGCAATAAAATTCGGCTACTGGGCGCAGTTTCGAAAGGACAATCAGATGCTTCTCGTCGCGGTTGCGCTCGCAGCCCTCGTTGGCGTGGTCTTTGCGGCACCCGGGGCCACCATGATATACGGACAGCAGGGAAGAGAGATGCAGAAGAGGGAGAACGGAATCATCTCGGTCGCTGGACCCGTTACCAACCTTCTGCTCTGCATTGTCTTCTTCGTGATTGTCGTAATCGGCACCATGATGGGCTACGGCACGGTTGCGGGCACGAATATGGTTACCTTCCTCATCTTCGAGATAGGTATCATAGGTCTAAGCGTAAACGCAATGATTGCCTTCTTCAATATGCTCCCCGTGAGTGTGCTCGACGGCAGAAAAATACTGAGCTGGAATCCGGCGGTCTTCGCTATTGTCATTGTCCTTGCATTCGTGATTCTTCTGGTCTCATATGACTACGGCGGCAGTCTTACGACGATTCTCAATGCCATAGTCAAATAAACAATCCGATAAACACCGCGGAAAAATCCGCGAATCACCTTTTTTATATTTTTTAAATTGTCGCCGTCGAAAGAAAAGCGCCACCTAAAAAGAGTATTTTGAGGATTTATGCCCTGAATCTGTTGCCTTTGCCCTTTATTATGCCCATTACCTTCATCTCGCTCATGACTGCGGCAATGAACTCGCGGCTTAAATCAAACATGAATTCGTCCGTGCCCGAAGACAGATCAACGGATGCCGAGTTCATGACTTCGTAGATCTCGTCAACCGTCGTCTTTCCTCCGTTCTTTATGCAGGCGAGGATATTCTTTGCGATTATGGTCTTAGCAACTATATTCTCCTTCATCTTTGTATAGGATGCCGGGTCTATGTCGTAATCCGCGACCATTCTGTCGAGTGTGTCGAAGTTTGCCGAGATTGAATACTCTATGGGCGTCGTTACATGGTATTCGGCGCCGGAGACTACGTTGACTACGGTCTTAATGTTGTGTTCCCTGCGGTTCTTCTGCGAATTGCCGCCGAGGAAGAGGTCCGAAGGCATGGACATAATCAGGTCTTCGACGGGGATATCCTTCTTATGAAGTATCTTCCGCTCTTCGCCGTTATCGCCGCCGGCGCCGGCGAGATCCTCAATCATGCCGTTATCGTTGAGGACAAGCATGATTCGAAGCATTCGCGAGAAGAAATCATCGTTCCCGTCCGATGCTGCGGCGCCGTCAGTCGGGGCATTCTCCGCCATGCCTTCTTTCTTCATTATCTCAAGGAAACGTTTTACGTCGGGGTCGTCGGAGATAACTGCGCCGTCGTCGCGGGCGGAAAGGAATTCTTTAAGATCGGCGATTACCGTATCGATATCCGCAATTATCGAGGAATACGTCTCGGAGACCTCCTCCGCGACTTCTCCGTTACCTGCATCGTCCTTTGCGTCTTTAAGGGCATCGGCGAAATACAGCTTTAAATCGCTTATCTTTGCCTTGCAGTGCGCCTCGTTTACAAGGGTGTTTATCTTCTTCATCTTTGCCCTGTAGCCTTGCGCAAACAGCTGCCTCATAAAATTCTCGGCATCGGACGGGTTATAAAAAACAAGGGTTTCTTCAAAGATCATATTGCTCAAACCGCCATTAATTATCATATAATTTGACATCGTAACTATAAAACCGACCGCATTTTTTTCGAGTCATACCTGCGGGACACTTTGCCAACTCTTTTCTAATTCCGTAACCAATAGTGAGATGATGCAGGACTCTCCGACCGCGATCACCAGAAAATTTTTGCAGGCCAATCTGCAGGTTCATCCGGATGTAGTCCTGACTGTGCTGGAATCGCAGGATCCGACTCTCATTGACGCAATCATAAAGAACGTTCCGAAGGATGCACTCGTGGTGCTCCCGAGGCATATCCCGGGATACGTAAACGAGAGATACGAGCCGCCGCTGCCGCATACGCCCGTAAAGGAGGACTCTGCGGGCACGGAAGACGAAGGCGGCAGTGACAATGACAATGCCGAAGGAGAAAGTCCCTACCCGAACGAATTCTCGAGATTCGACCTGCCCGAAGATATAGAGATACTTGCGGGGTCGCCGTCCGAGCTCAACGGCGGCGCTGAATACACCGATTTTGCTTACTATTTCAGGAACAGATACACAAAACTTGCCAAAATACTGCGCGGACGCGGGGAATATATTCCCATATCCGCACTGACCCAGACCGTAAGATACAGAAAACAGCAGGTCTGCATAGTGGGAATGGTCTCGGAGGTCAGAAATACATCAAAGGGGCACAGAATCGCGGTTCTCGAAGACCCGACCGATACCGTAAACGTCCTATTCATGAACCCGCAGCTGCAGGCGGCTTCTCCGAATCGCGACCCCGAACGCGACAGAATGCGACAGGAACTCTTCGCCGAGGCCGAACGGCTCATCCCCGATGAAGTCGTCATGATAAAGGGAACGCTCTCGGATGACGGAAACATCATCTACTCAGACACCATGTTCAGACCCGACATTCCCCCGATGAATGCGCCTTTTCGGAGTAAAGAGCCGGCAAAAGCCGTTTTCATCTCGGATGTGCACGTCGGCAGCAATACCTTCCTTAAGGATGAATGGGAGAGATTCTCGGACTGGCTGGTTAACTGCGGCGCCAAATACCTCCTTATCGCAGGAGATGTCGTCGATGGCATCGGTATCTATCCCGATCAGGACAAAGAACTTACGATACCCAATATTTACAGGCAGTATGAGGTTTTCGCGGGTATGCTTCAGAAGTTGCCGCACGATATGCGCATCATAGTTTCGCCGGGCAACCACGACGCCATCCGCGGTTCCGAGCCGCAACCGGCGCTGACCGAGATATTTACGAAGCATTTTCCGCCGAACGTAACCCTTGTCGAGAATCCCGCGCTTGTGAGCATCCACGGCGTGAGGGTGCTCATGTATCACGGCAGAAGTTACGACGACCTTATTGCGATGATTCCCGGCGCAAGCTACAACGAGCCGCAGAACATGATGGAGGAGATGCTCAAACGCCGCCTTCTCGCCTGCACATACGGCGAGAGAACCCCTATTTTCCCCGCAAAAGAGGACAAACTCGTCATAGACCCCATCCCCGAGATTCTGCATACGGGGCATGTGCATATTACCGGGTATAAGAAGTATCACGGCGTCACCTGCATAAACGCGGGAACGTGGCAGTCGCAGACATCCTTCCAGAAACAGATGAATATCAATCCGAATCCCGCACGTGCGTTCATGATTGATCTGAAGACGCTTTCATGCGAACTCTATGACTTCAGCGGAGATAGCCCGACCCTAGTCAATTTATGAGCACTTAAAAACACAATTTTCACGGGTATTTTTGCAAACAGATGTCGCATAGACTTCAAATTTTTTCGAAGTCAAAGATTTTGATAAATACTTTGATGACGAAAATGTATGCAGTGAGAAAATGACGGACAAAAACACATTAAAGATAATTACACTTGCCTGCGCAGTTGTTGTCGTATTCGCGGTCGCAATTACCGTAGGCTGCATCGCAAACAACACGACAGGCAATGCGGGCACTGCGGACAACGCGGCTAACGCAGTAAACACGGGGAACACAGGAAATGCGGTCGGCACAGACGCCACGGTTGGTACGGGCGCAACAGGCAACACGGGCAACGGGTTAACAGGCACGGAATGGATTCTTGAATCGATTGCAAACGAAAGCGGTCTTCAGCCGGTTCCGAGCGGAGTCACGGTCACTCTGAAGTTTGACGAAAAGAATCTCGGCGGCAACGGCGGGTGCAACGGATACGGCGCAACCTACACGACAGACGGCAATAAACTCTCGATAAATCAGGAGAGCTTCATCTCCACCCTTATGTACTGCGATACATCAAGCCCCACCGAAGCGGCATACAAAACGGCACTGACCGAGGTCGCCTCCTATAAAATATCGGGAGACAAACTGGAACTCTCGGACGATAACGGCAAAGTGCTGCTCGTATTCACTAAGATGAACGCATAACGCAGGATATGGCACCGGCATAGCGGAAATGCGGTCCGCGGTGTCTGCGGGTCATGCGGACTGCCGTCCGCGGGCGCATGCATGCGGCACACAGGATACGGGCGCGTCATGGCGGCGTGCGGCGCGGCAAAGCGTGTAAAGGTGCGGCGGAAATAACCTGCCGCCCATTTAAAAAGATACTCTTTTTACCACATAAGACAAAACTAATAGGCAAATTGTAACTTTGCCGGTTCACGAACTTTTATTAAAAGGCTGAATCCGGCAAAGGGATGGTTGAATGATTATGGATATGTTAATCTATCTCGCACCTGTATGTGCACTCGTCGGTCTTTTATTTGCGGCATACTCACTGAGATGTGTCAAGAAAGAAGACGAAGGCACTGAGGTCGTCAAAAAGATTACTGCGGCAATCCACGGCGGCGCCATGGTATACCTTAACAAACAGTACCGTGCAATCGCTGTCTTTGTCGTAGTACTTGCAATTGTTATTGCACTTGTTCTGCCAAACGGAGCTTTAACCGCCGGCTGTTTCATCCTCGGCGCTCTTCTCTCCGCAACGGCGGGATATATCGGAATGTTCACTGCAACAAATGCGAACGGACGCACGGCAACCGCTGCAATTCGCGGAATAGCCGCGGCATTCAAGGTCTCTTTCTCAAGCGGTCTTGTAATGGGTATGAGTGTCGTAGGTCTCGGACTTCTGGGTCTTTCAATCGCATTCATTGCCGTCTCGCAGGTTGTCGGCGTTGACAACTTCGCAACCACGATAAGCATCCTTACCGGATTCTCACTCGGTGCTTCCTCAATCGCACTCTTCGCACGTGTCGGCGGCGGTATCTTTACCAAAGCGGCAGATGTCGGTGCAGACCTTGTAGGTAAGGTCGAAGCCGGTATCCCCGAAGATGACCCGAGAAACCCCGCGGTTATCGCAGACAACGTCGGTGACAATGTCGGAGATATCGCAGGTATGGGTGCCGACCTCTATGAGTCATACGTCGGTTCAATCATCGCAACAATGCTTCTTGCGGCACTTACCGCAGCGGTCGCATTCCCCGGAATACCGGTTATCAACGCAGTTATCGTTCCGTTAACAATCGCAGCCGTAGGTATCATCGCCTCGGTAATCGGTTCATTCTTTGTCCGCACCAATAAGACGGAATCATCAGCCATCCATGCGGCATTCAACCGCGGTCTGATTATCGGACTTGTACTTGTTGTTATCGCATCATACTTCATTACCGGAAACCTTCTCGGATCATACGGTCTCGGAGCATTCGCGGCAACTGTCGCGGGTCTTGTTGCAGGTTTCCTGATCGGTCAGATTACGGAATACTACACATCCTACGAGAGAAAACCGACCCTTGCAATCGCAGAGTCCTGTACGACGGGTTCGGCAACCAACATCATCACCGGTTTTGCAAAGGGAATGGAATCGACCGTCTGGTCGGTATTAATCATCGGCGCTGCAATCTTCATCGCTTACCAGCTCTCGGGCTTATACGGTATCGCTATCGCGGCGGTCGGTATGCTTGCAACACTCGGTATCTCGCTCGCAGTCGATGCATACGGTCCCGTTGCGGATAACGCCGGCGGTATCGCCGAGATGAGCCACCAGAAGAAAGAGGTCAGAGAGATCACCGATACACTCGATGCCGTCGGAAACACGACAGCGGCAATGGGTAAAGGATTTGCAATCGGTTCGGCGGCTCTTACCGCACTGGCACTCTTCTCGTCATACGGAATCGCGGTCGGACTGGACTTCATCGATGTAATGAACTCCAATGTCTTCATCGGTCTCTTAATCGGCGCAATGCTTCCGTTCCTCTTCTCGTCCATGACAATGATGGCTGTGGGACGTGCGGCACACCAGATTGTTATCGAGGTGCGCAGACAGTTCAAGGAGATCAAAGGTCTCATGGAAGGAACTGCCGAGCCTGAATACGATACATGTATCGCAATCTCGACACACTCCGCACTTAAAGAAATGATTGCCCCGGGCGTCCTTGCAATCGCGGCTCCGGTCATCATCGGTCTTGTACTCGGAAAGGGTGCACTCGGAGGACTTCTTGCGGGTTCGCTCGTCTCGGGTTTCATGCTTGCAATCACGATGGCAAACGCCGGCGGCGCATGGGACAATGCAAAGAAATACGTCGAACTCGGAAACTACGGCGGAAAAGGCTCGGATGCTCACAAGGCGGCAGTCACCGGAGATACTGTCGGTGATCCGTTCAAGGATACATCGGGACCTGCACTCAACATCCTCTTAAAGCTCATGAGCATTGTGGCTGTTGTATTTGCACCGCTCTTCCTCATCTAAATCAAAATCTAAATTAAAATAACTTTTTTTAAACAATTAATGCGTTTTAAACACTTTTAGTGATTTTTAAAAGATAAACGGGAATACCCGTCAAAAAACAGAGATTATCGGGAGATATAGAAATATCTCGGAATATTTTGCAATATCCCGGAATCTGCCGGAATCAATCAGACTTTCTTCTGCACATCGTCCAACTCGGTTCTGACCTGCTGAGACAGTGATATCTTTATCGATGTCTCGACATGCCTGTTCAGCTCTTCAAGACCCAGACAGGTCTTGTCGATGGCGCCGCTCAATTCATTGAACTCTTCCGACATTGCACTCATCTTTCTCTCCATAATATAGACCAGATAGAGCAGAAAAAGAATGACAACGCCGAACAGAACAATTGTGTAATACTGAATAAGATCTTCAACCATTTTATGCCTCCAAATGCCAATCAAATCATTATATTGTCAAATTGCCAAATTATCAAATTATCAAATTAATCATCAAATTATCAATCATCAAATTATCATATCATTAAATCATCATATAATCAAAGAAATGGAATTTATCGCAGGTTTTCGGGTTTTCTCAGTGTTTTCGTCGCATCCCCGAACACATGCGGTCAACCGGATTGCGTACCGGATTTCTCACCGGATTTTTCACGGGATTTTTCACAGGATTTTCTGAGTTCGTTGATGAAATGACTTATCTGCACGCTGTCGTTTATCTTCTTGTCCGCCAGCCTCTCAAGCATATTCTGACGGAGTTTCAGATTGTACTCGAGCTCTTCGTCATTCCATCCGTGCGTATATGCAATATCGCTCAATACCTTCGACTTTGCGGAAGTTCTCACAAACTTATCGTTGATATGATCCCATCTGAAGAGTTCGTTCCATCTGATATCGCCGTCATTTACAATCATCTCGTTGATTGAAAGACAGCGCCTGAAACCGTGCCCCTCCTCGAACTGAAGACCCTGAATGAGCATCAGATCGAGAGCGCCGAACATTACACGGGGGACATTGATGGGTTCATGCGTCAGTCTGTTTACCGCTTCGCTCACGCCGCCGGCGTGAAGCGTCGAATAGGTCGTATGTCCCGTATTCATCGCCTGAAACAGTGTCTGTGCCTCACTGCCCCTTACTTCTCCGACGATGATGTATTCGGGACGCTGTCGCAGTGCGGCTTTAAGCAGGGTAAACATATCGACATCGCTCTTTGTCTGGGAGATACCGGTCTCGCGTGTCCGCATCGCAAGCCAGTTTCTGTGCGGAAGCTGAATCTCCCTTGTATCCTCGATGGATACGATCTTGGCAATCTGCGGGATGAAGAACGAAGCGGCATTCATCGTCGAGGTCTTTCCGGACGCGGTTCCGCCTACTACGATCATGCTCTTGCCGTTCTCCACCGCAAGCCAGATAAATGCCATAAGCTCGGCGCTGTATGTCCCAATCGAGATGAGATCGACGGGAGTCATGGGATCGCTCTTGAATTTGCGTATGGTAAACGAACTTCCCTTCGATGAAACGATATCGCTGTAAGTTATCTGTGCACGTGCGCCCGTCGGAAGTGCCGCGTCGATAAGCGGCGTTGTCAGCGAGAGCTGTTTATCCGCCTTCTGTGCGAGCTTTAAGACGTATTTATTGAGTTCCAGATCGTCGAAGATGAGATTTGTCTCAAGATTCGAATATTTGCGATGGAATATGAAAAGCGGGACGCCGGCGCCGTTGCAGGTGATATCCTCGATATTCTCGTCGTTCATGAGCGGATCGAGTTTGCTGTATCCGAGGAAATTTCTCTGCAGATAATACAGAAGAATTTCGACGCGCTCATCCGGTATCTCGGGATAAAAAGAGCGTACGGCGCGGCGTGCAAACCGTAAATCCAGCGTCATCTCGTCTTTCATCTTCGGTGAATCGTAGACGAGAACCGAGCGGAGATATTCGTAGGTCTCCTCGAGAACGATGAGCTCTTTCTCGTCGATCTTCGGCTCGACGATCATGTATGTGAGGTCGTGCTCCCAGTTCAGGACTATCTTCGCATACGAAAAAGGAGCTTTCAGCCAGTATCGGTCTACCACCCATTCTTTCTCTTCGGGCAGCAGATCGGGAAGCGGCACGGTCTTTAAGTCATCGTACTCTTTGAGTATCTCCTCAATGGTTCGGTCGGGCTTTTCCTTTGAAGTGAATCCGAATTTCGAGAGCAAAGACTCCCCCGAAGTCTCGTCCTCCTTCTTCGAATCGGAAGAACCCGGCACATCGCCGGAATCCTTACTGCCCGCGGACGCTTTCCTCCACGGGAGCAGCAGCCCTTTTTTTCCCTGCCGCCCCACTTTTTTTACATTGATCTCGAGATCGCCGAGTGTCGATTTTTTCTTGAGCAGGGATTTCGGCAATGTCAACTGTGGTTTCTTCATAAGAATCGTTTCATTTTTCCGCGGTTTAAATGCTGAATAACGAGATCACAATACCCGGACTGCCGTCCGCGAATACCGCGGGGTACGTCCAGCAGCAATAACTGTGCCTGTTTACCGTGACGATCTCGCACTCATTCTTTTTGCATATTTTTCCTTCCAGCGCAAGGGTATAGGCAGGCATTTCGGCGACTTTCTCAAGGATTGGAACGCCGGATGACTCCACACTTTTTCCCTTGATATCAGCGCCGGAAATAAGGAAATGCTCGGCAAATTTTGTGCTTACATTGAATATTATGCCCTCATTGGAGACCAGAACGTACGGCATCGGCATTGTCGAGAGCCATATGGGTGTTATCGGAATGCGGTTTGAGAGATGATATACCTGAGCGGGACCTACGACATGCATCTCCGCCTGACCGAGAGTGCACAGTATCGAAAGATATTTTGCGACAGTATTCCTGTTAATAGCAGTCTTTCTGGATAGATCTGCAATTGACAGCCCGTAATTGCTGCCGCGAAGCGCATTCATGAGTCTTGCCGTTATTTCATCCTGTACATCCGTTGCCATGAATAAACACCGTCGGAACATTTCACTGATATGTGATACCTCTTGAACTCCGTTGCTTTTAGTTTAGCCGAATTCGCAAAGATCCGTAATTTATTTGCTAATTAATATAGGTTGATCGAACAGATATATAATATTATGTTGTTGTAAGTAAAGTTTTCTTTACTTTTGATGTTACACTGCCTTAATCCCGTATGCACCTCGTTTTACCGGGGTGCACACGGGCAATATCAAAAAATGAGTATGAATGATAACTGTTTGTGTTTGTATAGTTTACTTTTCTCAGAGCACGTCCGTCGCTTTCAGATAGCCTTCGCAGTAGACGGTCCCCCCGTTGTCCGAGAGAATGTAGTGTCCGTCGCCGTTGGCATACATGGCACCGCTCTGCCAGGCACTGGAGGCACCGGTGCCGCTGTTGCGGTGCATACCGAAACCGAGCGTATCGGGACCCGTAGCGGTCGCGGGCGTATAATAGCACATGAATATGATGAACTTATCGCCTGCAGTAAGTATGGTATCCTTGCTCATTCCTGAACCGTCGGGATTGAGATTAGTGTATTTCTTCATGACACTTGAGTAGAAATCGGTCGGATCGCTTGCCAAAACTTCTCCTCCGGGATTATTAAACTGAGTTTTAAGCTGATTCTTATTTGAACCTTCGCCGCCGAGATAGTATTTACCCCAAAGAGCATCATTATACGTCAGATAAGCTTCACCGCCGCCGCCGAAATCACTTCCCGAGATATAGAGTTTGAGATCTTCAAGGTCGACACTTCCGCCGTCGACGTCAAAGAGCAGACCGACGAATCCATCATCCAAAACCTTATCCGTTCCGCCAGACGCAATTCCGTGGAAACTCACCTGACCCGGAAGTTTAGCCGTTTTTTCGCCGATCATACCCGTTCCGAATCCCGAGACGACGGCTGCGATTACAATTGTGACGACAAGCATAAGCATGACTCCCACAACCGGAGATACGGCTTCAGTCTTGCCAAAATTTTTGATTACCGTTTTGTTTACAGTTTTGCCTACCGTTTTACCTACCATTTTACCACCACATCCTTATCGAAAATTGCGGAGTGACTTGGCTTGTGAACAACGGTGATGTGAACGATTGAACCTTCACCGAATCCGTATTGCGGATCGTAGATATCAAATCCGAAGAACTGAGTCGGTTCGGAAAATTTGTAGACACAGTTAATCTCAAAGTTACAGATACCGAAGTACTGCGTATTCTGGAAACCTCCCGTATTCGGGAATAAAGTCTGGGTATAACCCGTTGTCTGAGGGACAAACGGATAACCGGCAATTCCCGTATCGACACGGGCGGCACTGTTTACGGTGGTCGTACCTTCCCTGAACGGAGGTATGGAACCATCCATGATGTGCCTGATTACCTTTCCGCCGTCGGCAAGATCCTTACCTCTGAACTTTTCCGGTACGGTATATTCGGTAATAATCTGCAGATCTTCACTCGGAATCGTATCGCCGGCAAGAACACGAAGCTCTATCGGATAGCCTACGGAAGCGCTTGCCATGCCGCCCGCTTCAATCTCAAACTCATAGGATGCCGTCGGAGCTTTCTGCACGGTATCCCCGAGACCCGACGCAAAACCGCTGACCACAGCCGCAATTATGATGGTGACAACCAGCATCAGCATGACTCCCACAACGGGGGAGACTCCGCCTTCATCCAAAGAAGATAATTCGGAGATTTTTGTTCTGATTTCTCTGTACATTGCAATCTCCGAAAATTACTGGATTGTAACCGTTCCCGACTGAATTATCTTATTGCTGACGGTATCATAGATGGCGTAATCGAACGCAACATTCTGCTTTACCTTGAATACACCCGACGAACCTTCGGGACTCCATGTAAGGAATCTGCCTTTTGCGATTGAGGGATCGGTTGCGAGCGTGCTGTCATAGCTGCCGTCGGCAAGTAGCATGAAAGAATCGCCGATTGCGATTACCTCATCCATATTCGGCAATACCGCAAAGTACGTCGGATTTTCGCCGCTTTTTATGATTTTTACCTTGTTGTTCTCTTCCACAGCTCCCGCGCTCGTATTGAGAATCGTATCCGTCGTAAACTTAATGGAATCGGCTCCCGACTGAAGTTCTATCATGATATTGTCAAGGGATACGGTATCGCCGCTGACAAGTCTGAATGTAAGACCGTTGTTTGTCTTCGGGCTGTCCGCCTGAGCATTTGTCTTATCCGTATCGGTTATCTGTGCATTGTATCCGACGACAAAAGACGACTGAGGCGCACTCTTCTCGGAACCGACCACTCCGCCGGAGAAACCCGCAACAATGGCGGCAATTATGATTGTAACAACAAGCATGAGCATGACGCCGACAACGGGCGAGACTGCTTCTTCATCCATAAAATTCGATCTCTTCATACTACTGTCACCTGTTTCTTAAAGATGCTCTTCTGACTCGGTGTGTGAATTATCTCGACTTCTACTTTTGATCCCTTCTTGAAGCCGTAATTTTTGAAAGTGTCGGCATTTACCGTGCCCACCTGCGATGTAAGGGTTCCGAAAACGGCGACGGCAGTTCCTTTACTGTTTCCCGTGCTGATTACGTCGCCGGCTTTAAAGGTGTACTCACCGAAGTTTGTACCCTCTTCTCCCGGGGTTCCGATTGCAATATCCGTAAGATACGGTATCTTTACGGCATTCTCCGCAATCTGACCGGCGGCTATTGCCTGAGTCGTGCGTCCGATTGCGCCGCTGAGCACCTGTTTGCCGTCTGCGGATGTGTAATAGGAGATGATCTGCAGATCTCCCGACGGAATACTTTCGCCGCCGAGGTGCTTAACAAGCATGACATACTGATCTTTTGCGGCACCCTGACCGGAGAGGATATTTACGTCAAAGGATGCTGACGGTGCGACCGATGCGGAATCGGCGGCGCCGCCTGCAAATGCGGCAACAAATGCCGCAATAATTATTGTAACAACGAGCATGAGCATTACCCCGATTACCGGAGATACTGCCGAGTTATCCGGGAGCATTCTCCCCGGACTGTTTTTGAGATAATTTTTCAATTTCATATTACGCTTCCTGTGAGTGTTCCGGATGCGATGACACTTCCGGAGGGTTCATGAACAATAGAGTAGGTTGTAACGGAGCTGACCTCGAACCAGCCGCTCGAATACGGATTTTCGGCACTGCCGCGTTCGGCAACATAGTATACCTTTCCGTTGCGTACTCCGTCTTCTACGCCGTATTTATCGGCAAGAATTATGAATTTCTGACCGGGACTCAGCAGAAGATTTGCCGCGGCAGTAACATCGCCCTTAGTCTCGGATATTGCACCGTTTCCGTTCTTTCTTGCAGGCAGTTTTGAGAATCTGTAATCCTTATACGGATTCGATTTCAGGACCGCGGTATTGCTGTCGGCTCCCGCCGCCATGATTGAGGAGGAGGGAAGATCGCGATATGAAACGGTTGCTTCATGTCCTTTCGTTGTTCCGAGAACATTGCCCTCGGAATCGGTAATATTCGTAAGCTGAGTGTCTTTTAAGTTCAGGATTAAATCATCCAGACGGATGTCATCGCCGCCGAGGTGTTCAAAGATAAGCCCAATCTTTCCCGCTTCTCCGATATCGCCGTCCATTACGCCGACATATCCTATCTTTGCGACAGGCGCCGAAGGGGTATTGGAAAGCATTCCCATTCCGAATGCGCTTACGGAGGCGCCGACGATTACCACGACGACTATCATGAGCATTACGCCGACAACGGGGGATACGGCTTCGTCAAAAGAGAGTTTTCTTACCATGTAATCACCACGTCTTTGTCGAAGATTGCCTTCTGACTCGGAATGTGCACAATCGTTACATGCACGGTTTCATCGCCCGCAAAACCGTATTTCTTTACGACATCGTCTGCATCCGTATCAAAGCCCATGAAATAGGATCTGTCAAACTGGATTGTGCTTCCGGGTGTAAGAACTGCGGTTCCGAATGTTCTGTCGGCAGTTCTGGTGTTAACAATTTTATCATTGTTGGTGACCTGCGCTGCCCACGGATAATCGATTATTCCCGTATCGGTTACCAGATCGTTTGCCGCAATCGGTTCAAGCGAACCGTCCATGGTATGTCTGACCACCTTTCCGGCATTGGTAACCGTTGTCTTCATTACAATATCAGGGCAGGTAAAAGTACTGACGATCTTCAGATCCTTCGTCGGGATACTTTCTCCGCCGAGATTTTCGATAACGACATACTTTGATATGTCGTTTGACGCCGCCGACACCGACACCCCCAATGATGTGGCAGGTGCGGCCTGCGAAGTTGCACCAATACCCGATGCGAAACCGCTGACCACGGCCGCAATTATGATGGTGACAACCAGCATCAGCATGACACCGACAACAGGCGATACCGCATCTTCGTTGCGCATACTGCCCGTTATAACAGCTATTTTTTCCATTAAATCAAACTCCACTCTAAACCAAATGTAAATTTATATAAGTCACATTTAATTGAGTTGTACCTATATGAGTCCGCTCAAAGATATATTTATTCAAAACAGACTTATTTTGCAAATATACGCGCATATATTCTTTTAAATTCTTTCACAGACGCGCCTTGCACATATGCTTTGCCGATATGCATGCAAAACGTATATGCAAACATTGGGCATATTTAGTAAAATTATATATAGTTTGAATTTTTTTGCATAAGATATATATTATTTGAAAAATGTTACATTTTCCCAGTAAAAATTGAGTTGTGCAAATACTTTTTAACAACAACAAATTAACCTTATTAAGTACCGTACCGACCCGGAGAAATAATGAAATCTCAATATCAAATCTTCACAGTCATATTACTCATTCTAATCTGCATTATCTGCATAGATCCTGTATCGGCAAGATATTCGATACCTTCGGGTCCGAACGGCGGCATATCGAATACGGATACCGTTTTCAGAGGCGAACAGTTCCTCGATTTCAGTGCCCTGAATAAGGGGAGTCTCCTCCCCGACAGTTTCGAACAGACGGGAACGGGTCAGACGGGTGTCTTCTCAACGCCCGGAGGCATAGGCACGGTGCCCGCAGGCGCACCTACGGGCAGGTACTACCCGCACTATTCGGACGGAACGACAAGCACGACAAAATGGATTCTTGTCCAGGACTTATCGATAGGACCCATAGGAATCTACACATACAACACGGATATCGTTCCGGCATCACTCCCGCAGCAGCCCTCCGCGATAGCAAAGACCACGGACATAGCATTCGTAATCCGATCCGCCGACATTGACGGCGCAAATCTCACGGGAAGCTGGTACAAATACACAATCGCCAGAGATACGGTCACGACATCGACGATAATAAACACCAACGGAAACAGCGTTGACCTAAGCACACTGACGGCGGATCCACGTGTTGCGCCGGCTGCGGGTCCAAACGCCCCCATTTTTTCCCTGATTGACCAGTCAATCGTATCCTCGCAGACCGGCGATGTGCCCATGACCGTGACATTCACCACGCAGTATCTTAACGGACTTGAGGTTACATCGGTATACCCCTTTACGGCATCACTCTTCTCGCCCGCGCTGGCATTGAGCAGTACCGAGGTCGCGCAGGGTAAATATGTCGACCTTACCATAACCGGAGTCCCCTACACATCCTACAATATCTCGATAACGGGAAGCGGGATTACGCCTTCGGGTTCGGCATCCGCACCGCGATTCGAATCCGGCGCATGGGACACGAAGATAAACGAACAGATGATCTCGATTCACACGGAATGGCAGGGCACAAAAACCGTCCAGATCTTCGTTCCCGAAGAATCGATAGAGAATGTGTATACGGTAACTCTTACGGATGCCACGGGAATCGAGGTCAAAAAACAGTTTTCGGTAAGTTCGGGAGAACTCTCCGTTACCTTTGAGGAACCTAACAGTGAGCTTACAAGCGGCACATACGCAATCGGAGATCAAATCCCGCTCAAAGGCGACGTCCCGGGGGCAACCCGACCCGTCCCCGTATATCTGTATGTAACTGGACCGAATCTGCCACCGAACGGAGCAAAACTTGACAGTCCGCATACTCCCGTGGTTGACGGAGATCCCGCCACGTTCACGGTAACGACCTACAGCGTAATAATGAACGAATGGACGTATTCATGGAAAACGGAGGGACTTGCCGACGGCACTTATACGGTTTATGCAAGCTTAAAACCGTACGGTTACCTCTCAAGCAGATTCCCGGGAGATCCGGGCACGGATGCGAAAGGAAACGTTCCTGTCTCACATGATTACCCGCTCAGCGAACCCTCGCTCGGAGTGTCCATGTCAAACAACGGAATCGTCTCCAAAGGCGACGTACTGTACGGAAGATGGCTCTCTCGCGGCAGTGCAACCGAGATCCGATGGTATATCTTCGGAACGAACTTCAAGTATGCCGACAGGATGGATCATCTTTCGGAGGGCGTGACGGCGGGCGGCGACCCGTACACAAGCGCGGACGGGACACCGTACAATGAATACGGCTTCACTTACGGCAGGGCATTTACACAGGCACTCTCGCCCGGGAAATACTATCTGGTCTGCACAGGACCCGGACCCAATAAAGTATTCGAGACCACGGCTTCGGCATTCAAGACGACGCACTTTACAATCAATTCAACATCGGGAGTAAATGCGAATATAAACGATCTTCAGGGAAGCGACGCCGCAAATGCCCTGATTGAGATGATTAAGAGTCCCAATTCCGACGATCTCTATGTAAGAACACAGATTATAATAGAAGATCCGTGGATAAGGTTGAATCTGCCGGATAAGATTACGGTAGGCGATGAACTGAAGATACTCGGCACGACAAATCTTGCGTCATCCGATACGGCACCCGACGGGACGGCAACCGCGGATAAACTCTCCTTAACCATTTACAGAATGGATATGGATCTCGATTCGACCAAGTCGAATACCGCGATGATAATTCCTTCGGATACGACGATGCCGTCGAGATCAAACAGTTATGCGGGGTATAACGCATTCCGTTACGACGAGATAGACACAAGCACATGGTATCCCGGGTCATATCTCGTAACAATCACCTCAAAAGATACAGGATATAAGCAGACGAGTTCCTTTGAACTGACGTCCGACCCCTATTCCTCGAAAGAATACGACTCAAAATCAAGGTCGGATCCGTCACTCAGCGAAAAAGCAAGACCGACCGTAACCAATACCCCTGTAATCACACCCGAACCCACCCGGCAGGCATCGTATTACGGCGCCGAAAAAACCGATTCGGGCAATACACGCCAGTCGGGGGTCACAACCGCGATACCCGTCCTGATAACGCTTATCTTTGTACTGGTGCTCATTGTTGCGGTGGTAAGAATAAGGAGGGTATAGCTTTATGGCTGTCGAAATCGACCAGAAACTCTTCAAATGGGCAGTCATTGCAATCGTTGTCATGTGCATTGTCTGCGCGGCGGCACTTGCATACAAAGCAACCGACGGATTCTCATTTTTAAAGCCCGCAGAGAGTTCGCAGGTATATCTGCCGTATGAGGACACATCCGAAGAAAACGAAGCGGGACCCTGGGGATACAAGGAATTTGCATGGGAATACGGGGATGAAGAATACACACTCGGAGTAAATATTCAGAAATCCGCATATCTTAGGTACTGCTACGGCATAAGCGGCAAGGTATATCCGCAGGACACGGCGGACTACGTCATTTACGAAAAAGACGGAAATGCAGTCTCAACCGTAGCGGATGAACTGCGGGAGATTATCGACGGCAAGGGCATGAAAAGGGAAGACGATAAACTGGGACTCGTGCTCTCCTTCGTGAGGTCGATTCCCTATCAGACCGACTCCGAGACGGATCACAGTGCGGGATATCCGAGAACGCCTGCGGTAACGCTTGCGGAACAGACCGGAGATTCCGCGGATCATGCGATTCTTGCCGCCGCAATCCTGAAAGAACTTGGATACGCCGTCTCGGTCATAATGTATCCGCCGACATCGACGGACGAACAGACGGTAATTCCGCAGGCGGCGGCATTGGGACTCATCTCGAATTACGATCACGACACACCTGCATACGGGTACGGCGATACGTACACGGGCGTGAACGTGACGGAGCAGAGGGAACCCTACTTCAAAGCCGTGCTTAATCCCGAAAATACGTTTGTCATCCCGTTCTGGTGCACGGACATCACGGAAAAGGGTTACCCCGAAGCCGCATATTACGGCATAACCCCCGTGATTTACACTAACGAAGATCTCACGGACGGCAAATCCTATTCTCCCGCGGATAACTTCAGAGCGGATTACGTAAAGGATATGGGGATACATTCGGAAACTCTGGGAAGCCGGTTCTCGAATACGGGCACGTATTACAGGACCTATGTCAGCGGAAACATAACCTACGGCAAAATCGTGAGCGAGACATATTCCGGAGATCCCGGCACAAGATATCCGTGGATGGATGAAAAGGACGAATACTATAAAGATGTCTGGTATCCGTCGGGAATCTCGTGGGAACTTACGGATAAATGGAAGATCTATGAGAATACCTTGAATATGCAGGAGCAAAACCGCAGTCTCTTCACGCCGTGGGGATATGCGCAGACCAATACGACATCGGCATGGAGAATTACCTACAATCTGAAGACGTCGGGCTCGTCCGGAGCAATAGGCCGCGGAAATACCAACGAATACGGAATCAGCCCTTACAATGATGTCAGATTCATTCTGTATTCAGTAGATAAAAACACGGGCGAGACAAAAGAGATTCGACAGTGGGGATGGCAGAACGGATATGATTCGGGCACGAAAAAATCCGTGGGACCTTTTCCTGCGGGAGAATATATCCTCGCCGTCTTTGCGAGAAATCTTGACGAAAACAAACTGCCCATGGAGGTAACCGTGGAATACGGCGGACGCATGAAACCCACGGATTACGCGGGCGAGATCTGAAGACCGCGGATAAACGCGGGACAAACCGAAAGATGATGAACTACTCGGAAAGTATAGACAAATTCCTCAACAATAAACAGCTGTCACTGCAACTGCGTTCCGCTCACATTACCGCGCAGCCGAAGCAGTATATGATGGCGGCGGTACTTCTGAGTGTGCTCCCGTTTTTTGCGGTCATGATGGTAAGCGTCCTGCTTTTTTCGTTCGACATCAGTCTCGGGATATATCGGAATATTCCAGACTTTGTCGTCCTCATCGTCGCCGGCGCGGTTATATCCGCGGTCGTATTCGGCGGATTTTATTATTACCCGCAACTGCTCGCACAGGGACGAAAGACAAAAATCGACATGGATCTCCCCTATGCGATAACCTATATGCAGGCGCTTTCGTCGACCATAGTCCTCTACGACATATTCAGAAGCGTCTACGAGGCAGAAGACCTCTACGGCGAAGTCTCAAGGGAATGCGGCATAATCGTGCGCGATGTCGAGCTTTTCGGTGAGGATCTGCTCTCGGCAATGTCGGACGTAATCGCGATAACGCCCTCGGATAAGTTCAAAGAACTGATGAATGACTTGATGCTCATATACCGCTCCGGCGGAAACCTGACGAACTTTTTCAATGCGAAATCCGAGTCTTACAGGGAGATTGCAAAACAGGAACTTGAAGCGCTCCTTCAATTCCTCGAGATGATAGCCGAAATTTACGTCACCGCATTCGTTGCGGGACCGATTGCAATCATCATAATGCTCGTGGCACAGAATCTATCGGGTCAGAACCAGCTCGACGGCGTCGTGCCCATCCTCTATTTCGGACTGCCGCTCGGGGCAATGGCACTGATATTTGTCCTCTACATCCTTCTTCCGCCCGATGATTTAGGTATCTCGAGCAGAAAGATACGCGACAACGAATTCGGTACCGAACTCTTAAAGCCCGAGGGAAAAGTCGAGAACACCGACGAATTCCTCAAGGAATTCAACAAAAGAAAGCAGATACTTAAGATTCTGGACGTTCTCAAAAATCCGATCAAGTACTATATCGCGGATTACAATATCGGTATAATATTCGGGGTCATACTGGCGGGCGCCGTATTCTTTACCTATTATACGGGGCAATTCGCATCGGTCTTCCCGACGCAGACATCTGAGGCACTGATATGCTGTCTTCTTATTGCCGCAATGTTCCCGATTATGCTTGCATATGAGATCCGCAACCGCTATGTAAGCAATGTGGAGAAACAGCTGCCGACTCTTCTCAGAGATATCTCGGATATGCGCGATATCGGAATGACGCTTCAGGGCGCAATCAAGATGATCTCGAATAACAAGACGGGCGTCCTTTCTTCCGAGATTAAGATCGTCTCCGATGAGATACACTACGGTTCTTCCATCTCAAGCGCACTCGTAAGGATGGAGGAACGTATCGGGCTTATTACGGTAAAACGGGCAATATCCCTCCTTGTTAAGGCAAGCGAGGTCACGGACGCACTCCGCGAGATACTTGCGATAGCCATATCCGACCTCGATCATTACATCAAGATGAAGTCGAAGAGACTCAATGTGTCTTTCGTCTATCTTGCGGTAATCTACCTGTCATACGGCATATATCTCTACTCGGCTTATCAGATGAACGTGGCTTTCATATCGAGTTTTGAAAGCTACAACATCACGTTCGACATCAGTTCCAGTAAAACGACCATGTTCCACATAGGAATTATTCTCGGCTTCTTTTCGGGAATCATGGCAGGTCAGCTCTCGTCCAACAGCATATACGCGGGTATGAAACACTCGACAATCCTCCTCATTGCCGCGGTTGCGGTATTTGTGTATTTCATCTGAAAAAGGGGTCCGAAAAATGTGTCCGAAAATACTTCAAAAAACAAATCCTGAACCAAATTCGAAAACAAACAGTGGAATGAGATTAAACGAATCCGCCGTGACCTCGGTTGTCGGCGAGATGCTTCTTCTTGTACTGGTAATCATACTTGTCTCCATCATGGCGGCATCGGCTCTGAGCATGCTTCCCGGGGAACGTGAGACCATGACGGATATCTCGATGAGCATGAACGGCACGCATATCTTCTTCTGGCATCACGGCGGCGACTGGGTCGATGCCGGCGACCTGACGGTGCGGATCATGAAATCGGACGGCAGCGGCAGTTTTGCTCCGATTGAGAGGGACAGCGGGCTTAAAGTGAACGCATATTCCAAAGTCACGGAGGACTATACGGTAAAATCGGATACCTTCGATCTGGGCACACGCATTGAGGCGAAAAAGCCCTCGGGGGTGTCGGGCGGTGTAAAATACGATATACGTCTTACCTCCGGCAAAAGCGTGATTGCGGCATACGACGGGGTGATTCTTAAATGAAAAGAACAGAGAGCGTGCGGAAATCGGAGGAACACGGGCGCGGGTGTGACCGTGAAGAAGCCGTATCCACGGTTGTTGCCGTCATGCTCATCCTTGCGATACTTGCGACCTGCATCAGCGTATACACATCGACATATGTCCCGGGGTTAAAGCAGCAGGCGGAGATAATGCACAGTCAGTCCGTGGAACAGGCTTTTCTGAGATTTGCATCCGGCGTTGACAACATATACAGTCAGAAGAAGCCCGCAAAGTTCAGCGAACCTGTTGTGCTCGGAGGCGGCGATGTCCTCTTAAGCTCGGTAAAATCCGGCGGCATGATAGAGATAACGGATTTCAGGGCAGGCGAACTCCTGATAACCTGCGACGGCTCGCCCGTCGATACGGTTGCAATCAACTCAACGTGCGTGAAATACACGCCGTATTTCTCATCATGGGAAAATCAGGGATATCTTTACAGAAAAGGCACGGTCTGGGTAACCAAAAACAATGAGACAAAGACCGCTCCCGCATCCCTGTCCCTTAACTCGGTCAATGACGGCTATGAGAACGAAAAGAACACAATCCGGAAGTATTTCGAAGGTATGGCGGATACGTGGAGGACGTATCCGGCGCCGGACCTCGGGACGGCGAATGCGGAGATTACTGTCGTCACAATGAATGCGGTTAAGCCAGATACGATATCGGGTTCGGGGTCGGCAGTGCTTGTGTCAAGCGCCGTCGAAGAATCAAAGGAATATGTCCTTGAAAAGCCTGGGGAGGTTATTCTGAAAAATACCGACGGATACGGGAAAAGTATGCCGTTTGCGGGCAATACAACGCTGACCCTTAAGATACTGAGAATAGAGGTTTACACATCATGAAAAAAGACGGTATGAAAAACGGGAGAAATGAATCAATGAGAACGGCTGAAATAAAGGGGAAGACATGCGACAGAGAATCCGGGGTCTCGAATGTCATCGGCGTCATGATGATGCTGACGATAGTTATCATACTTGCGGCAATGGTATCGGGATTCGCGGACGGCAACATGAATGTGAAGACGGATCTGCCGTCAGCAAATCTTGCGGTAAGTGCTCCGTATACAGATTCGGGAGTCGTGTTCATTGTCGAAAATCGCGGCGGGGATGCGCTTTCGGGCAGAGATTGCAGTATCGTGACTTTTATCGACGATAAACAGAGCACTTTCATGCTCTCGGACCTTGATTGCGACAAACTTGCGGCAGGCAGAAAAGCGTTCGCCGACACTGCGAAGACACAAAAACTCCTCGGTCTTACGCAGAGCGCTCTGAACGGATTTGCGGAAACAGGCAAGCCCATGGAAGTCGCGATATATCACAATCCGTCCAATACCCTTCTGTATAAGTCAAAAATCATATTGGGGGCAAAGCCGTGATGAAATCGACAGGTTCCGACAATAGCGGCGTCTCCGAGGTCGTCGGCGTTATGATAATGATAACGGTGACGCTTATACTGGCGGGTTTTGTCCTGATATCCGCAAATTCCGTCACTTCGACTCATGAGAAGCCCATCTCGTCCACGGTTACGGCAACGGAGATTAAAGATTACGACATCATCTTCGACAATGTCTACGGCGAACCCTTTACTCTGGACAGAATCGGCATAAGTATGAGTATAAGCGAGAGACCGATTCAGAGCATCATGCTCTCCGGCAGCGACTCATCGCTCTTTCAAAGCTACTCCGGCGACGGAATTATTGTTCTCGGCGGCAGATTCAAACTTCTCTCGGAATATGACGATAAAACGGGCTGGGGAGAGTTTGTGCTGAATTCCGGAGAACACCTTGATTACTCCGTCTATGACATGAAAACGAATACTCTGATGTCAACGGGAAGAATTGCGGGAAAATGAATCCAAAAAGGATCCAAAACGGATTAAAAAATTCAAAACAAATTAAAACAAATTCAAAAAAGATTCAATAAATTTTTAAAAATAATTTAAACGAATTTAAAAAAAATAAAACCGGATTATTTCTTCTTTTCCAACTCGTCAATTGTCTTTTTTACGTCTTTCACGGCATTCTCGAAGGACTTAAGGATGCTGTGACCCGCGGCTATCGCCTTTGTCTCAAGTTCGGCACGCTTCTCCTCGGAGTTTATCAGTTCGTTGCCCGTACTGACAATATTGTCGACCGTGGCCTTGAGCGATGCCGCCGCATCGGAGACCATCCTGTCGAAATCGGGCTCGCTTCCGCTGCCGGAATTGCTCTTCGTCTCCGACTCTTTCTTTTCCTCTTCGGAGTTCTTTACCCAAACGCCGTTTACGAAATGTCCGTCTTCTTCAATGTCTGTCATATTTTCACTTTAGTGAAATTCGCCTTATAATTATAAAAATATTACACCGAGGTTGTGGAAAATGACCGAGATATACCAGCCGATAAGGATGACCAGCGCAAATGTTCCCGAATGCTTAATGACGCGGTTTGCATAGTATATCGTCGTAATTATCATCGCAAGCACGATGCCCTTTACCAGAAGGTGCAGTGCGCTCGACGTCGTGACAACTCCGACCATCACGGCATTCATCTCCTGACCGCCGTTCATGAGGATAAATTCGGTTGTGCAGACATCAAGGATAAACAATGCAGCCAGAAAGAACAGTTCCATTATTATAACCGACCGGTAGGTATTGCCATATGAGATATTCGCCGAATGCGGCGCGTGAAATATCGGTGAATTTGATATATTTTGTAAATAATCCGTCATATGTCCTCCCGTAGATTGTGGCATATATATCGAACGTTCGCCACACCACTAACTAATTTACAATTAGCATGATAGCATATTAATCTATCTTATGCGGCATACCGCGGTAATGAGGGCGGGCACTTTACCCGACAATCACGCAGTTTACGGGGAATAAGCCCACATATCCGCGGCGTTTCGGAAAATATGCGAATTGTTAAAATATAATCCGTGCATATTATTCTGCATGCTTGAAAATTTCGTTGAAACTACCAAAGAATTACTCCTTAATCCTGTAGAGAAACTTAAATCCCTTCGGGATGAGAAACTGGAAGATGCGTTTGTCTACTTAATCGCACTGATCGTTATTCTGAGCGTGCTCTCAACCGTCGTCACCGCACTTATCGTAGGACTTGCGGCAGGCATTAACGTATTGCTGTTCGGATTAATCGGCTTAATCGTCGAGTACATCATATTAACACTCATTGCTTCGGTTATCCTGCATATCTTCGTATACATCCTCGGCGGCAGAAACGGTGTCGGTCAGACCGTTAAAGCCGTGATATATTCCTTTGTTCCGACTGCGGTTCTCGGATGGATCCCGCTTCTCGGCATTATCGGTCTTATCTGGTCGGTCGTTCTTCAGATTCTCGCAGTCCGCGAACTTCAGGATATGTCGACGGCACGTGCGGCAATCGCGGTAATCCTGCTACTGGTCATCCTCCTGGTTGTCCTTGTCGTGATCATCCTTATGTTCTTCATTGTCGTTGTCGGCACGACATACGTGGCAACAATGTAACAAAATAAATCATTCCATTTTTTCATTTAATAATCCGCGATCCAAAAAGAACGATCTATTAAAATACGGAAAATACATATATTTCTCCTGCATGTTATCAGATATTGCTCAAACTTTCAAAGGATTAATACTGAATCCTACGGATGAACTGAAAAAACTGCGGGAAGAACCGCTTGAAGAGGCATTCATCTACTTCTTGACGACAATCCCGGTCCTTGTTGTGCTATTAGCCATTGTTTCCGCATTAAACATTGGTTATGCCATACCGGCATCAATACCTGTACCTTCGGCATTCTGGATTGTCTATCTCATTGGATACATAATAGCTATGTATATCGCCTGCATAATCGGATTGTTTATCAGTTCAGTTATGTTGCACATCTTTGTATACTGCCTCGGCGGCAAAAAAGGTATTGATCAGACAATTAAAGCAGTAATCTATTCATATACACCCACAGTAATTCTCGGATGGATA
>Ga0265298_10001412_pt1 | contig 35607 bp, 29 predicted proteins | sample AusTroGonzalo_MG_3_FD_193486 | JGI IMG/M metagenome (GOLD analysis project Ga0265298, IMG submission 193486) | Bovine rumen microbial communities from tropical cattle in Woodstock, Queensland, Australia - Gonzalo_01 | ecosystem: Host-associated > Mammals > Digestive system > Stomach > Rumen ...
GTGCCGGAAGGTCCAAGTACGGCACCGGACTGGTGTTTCTTCCCAAGGACGAGAAGAAGGGTACCCAGTACCTGGCGCTCCTCAAGGAGGAGGCCGCCCGGGAAGGGCTGGACCTCTCCCACGTCCGCGAGGTCCCGGTGAACAGCGCCATCCTGGGCGAATCGGCTCTCCAGAGCGAGCCGCGCATCGTCCAGGTCATCGTCACGCCGAAAGACAGCGTCCAGGACCTGGAAACCAGCCTGTACCTGACCCGCAAGCACGCGGAGCAGCGCATCCAGGACAAGGATTTCTATGTCGTGTCCCTGTCCAGCAAGGTGATTATCTATAAGGGAATGTTGACCTCTACGCAGTTGAAGGAGTATTATCCGGACCTTTCGAGTCCCTTCTTTACCTCCGGTCTGGCGCTGGTCCATTCCCGTTTCAGTACCAATACCTTCCCGGCCTGGTCGCTGGCCCAGCCATTCAGGATGATGGCCCACAACGGCGAAATCAACACCATTCGCGGCAACCGCGGCTGGATGGAGGCCCGCGAGAGCGTGCTTTCTTCCGCCGCCCTGGGCGATGTCAAGGGCATTCACCCCGTCGTCCAGCCCGGGATGAGCGACAGCGCCTCCTTCGACAACGTGATGGAGTTCTTCGTTCGTTCCGGGATGTCCCTGCCGCACGTGATGTCGATGATGATTCCGGAATCCTTCAACGAGAAAAACCCGATCAGCAGCGACCTGAAAGCGTTTTACGAGTATCATTCCATCCTGATGGAGCCCTGGGACGGCCCTGCCGCCATCCTCTTCTCGGACGGCCGTTACGCCGGCGGGATGCTGGACCGCAACGGCCTTCGCCCTTCGCGCTACCAGATCACGGACAAGGGGATGCTCGCCATCGCCTCGGAGGCCGGCTGCCTGCCGCTCAGCCAGGATTCCATCATCGAAAAAGGCTGCCTTCAGCCCGGAAAGATCCTGATGGTCGATACGCAGACCGGCAAGATTTACCGCAACGACGCCATCAAGCAGACCCTTGCGGACGGGCAGAATTACGGCAAGTGGCTCTCCGAGGGCCGCATCGAACTGTCCAAACTGCTCAGCGGCCGCAAATCCAAGGCCGCCGTCGATGATTTCCAGCGCAAACTGCGCGCCTTCGGCTATACCCGCGAGGATGTGGAACGCATCGTCATGCCGATGTGCAAGGATGCGGTGGAACCCATCTCGTCGATGGGAAACGATACCCAGCTCGCCGCTTTCTCCGAGCGTCCGCAGCTGCTTTTCAACTACTTCCGGCAGCAGTTCGCGCAGGTGACCAACCCGCCGATCGACCCGATCCGCGAGGAACTGGTCATGTCGCTGACCGAATACATCGGTGCGGTGGGAATGAATATCCTGACGCCGGACGAGAGCCACTGCAAGATGGTCCGTCTCTCGCAGCCCGTGCTGACCAACGGGGAACTGGACATCCTCTGCCATATCCGCTACAAGGGCTTCAATACCGAGGTGCTGCCGATTATCTTTGAGAAATCCGGCGGCGAGGCCGCGATGAAAAAGGCCCTCGAAGCCCTGTGCAAGGAAGCCGAAGCGTCGGTGGACCGCGGCATCAACTACATCGTCCTGAGCGACCGGGGCATCGACGAGACCCACGCCGCGATTCCTTCGCTGCTGGCGGTCAGTACAATCCACCATTATCTGGTCAAGGTGCAGAAGCGCGTGCAGACGGCCCTGATCGTAGAAAGCGGCGAGATTCGCGAAACCATGCATTCGGCCCTGCTGCTCGGCTACGGCGCGAGCGCGGTCAACCCTTATATGGTCTTCGCCATCATCGACGACCTGGTGAAGCAGGGCGACCTGCAACTCGACTTCGATACGGCGGTCAGGAACTACACCCAGGCGGTGGACAAGGGCCTGAAGAAGATTCTCAGCAAGATGGGCATCTCCACCATCCGCTCGTACCGCGGCGCCAAGATTTTCGAGAGTGTCGGTCTGGGAGAGAAACTGCTTTCGGAGTATTTCGGCACCGAATCTTCCTCCATCGGCGGCATCGGCCTCGATTATCTGGCCCACGATGCGGTCCGTATGCACGACCTGGGCTATGGTGCGCCCGTCTCCGACGTGCTTCCGCATATCGGTCAGTACGCATTCCGCAAGGACGGCATCCTGCATTCCTGGACACCGGATGCGATTGCGGCCCTCCAGCACGCCACCGCTTCCGGGGATTATCGGAAATTCAAGGATTTCACCGCCTTGATCGACAAACGCAAGGATCCGATTTTCCTGCGCGATTTCTTCAGTTTCAAGAGCAATCCCATTCCCATTGAGGAAGTGGAGAGCGCCGAAGAGATCGTCAAGCGCTTCGTCGGGGCCGCCATGTCTTTCGGCGCCATCAGCAAAGGGGCGCACGAGGCCATCGCGGAGGCCCTGAACCGGCTCGGTTCCCGGAGCAATACCGGAGAAGGCGGCGAGGATGCGGAGCGCTTCCACAGCGAGCGAAACGGTGCTTCGCTGAGCAGCGCCATCAAGCAGGTCGCTTCCGGGCGCTTCGGCGTCACCGCCGAATATCTGGTCAACGCCAAGGAAATCCAGATCAAGATTGCCCAGGGTGCGAAACCGGGCGAGGGTGGACAGTTGCCCGGGTACAAGGTCAACGAGATCATCGCCCGTACCCGCAACTCCATCCCCGGCATTTCCCTGATTTCGCCGCCGCCTCACCACGATATTTACTCCATCGAGGACCTGGCACAGTTGATCTTCGACCTCAAGAACGTCAACCCCGAAGCCCGTATCAGCGTCAAACTGGTGGCTGAGAGCGGAGTCGGAACGGTGGCGGCCGGTGTGGCCAAGGCCAAGGCCGACCTCGTGGTCATCTCGGGTGCGGAAGGCGGTACAGGGGCATCGCCTATGTCTTCCATCCGTTACGCGGGTATCCCGCCGGAGATCGGCGTCGCCGAGACGCGGCAGACCCTGGCCCGCAACGGCCTGCGCGACAAGATCGCCATCCAGGCAGACGGACAACTCAAGACCGGACGGGACGTCATCTCCATGGCCCTGCTCGGGGCGGATGAGTTCGGTTTTGGTACGGCGCAACTCATCGTGCTGGGCTGCGTGCTGATGCGCAAATGCCACGCGAACTCCTGCCCGATGGGCGTCGCCACGCAGAACCCGGAACTGCTCAAACGCTTCCGCGGCAGCAGCGAGGCCCTGGTCAACTACTATATGTTCCTTGCACAGGAGGTGCGGGAATACCTTGCCGATATGGGCTTCCGCAAGTTCGAAGACATCGTCGGCCGCACGGACCTCATCAGTCTGGACGAAACGAAGATCAGCGCCAAGACGGCGTCGCTGGATTTCAGCCGCGTTCTCGCTTCCGGCGGGGAAGGTCACGGCAATACCACTTCCCGCAATGAACTCGGCGAAGTGCTGGACCAAAAACTGATCGCGATGGCGCAGCCGGCGCTGGAAACGCTGCAAAGCGTCTCCCTCCAGTATCCGATTGCCAATACGGACCGTTCGGTGGGGGCGATGCTCTCCGGGCATATCGCCGGCCGCTTCGGGGCCGCAGGCCTGCCCGACGGCACCGTGAAAGTCACTTTCCGCGGTTCTGCGGGCCAGAGTTTCGGTGCCTTCCTGATGAAGGGCGTGGACTTCACCCTCGAGGGCGAAGCCAACGATTATCTGGGCAAGGGCCTCTCCGGCGGTCGCATCTGCGTCAAACCGGCCGCGTCTGCGCGCTTCGACGCGTCGCAGAACACCATCGCCGGCAATACCATCCTCTACGGTGCCACTTCCGGCGAACTGTTCATGGCAGGCCGTGCGGGCGAGCGCTTCGCCGTCCGTAATTCCGGAGCCGTCGCCGTCGTGGAAGGGGCCGGAGACCATTGCTGCGAGTATATGACCGGCGGCCGCGTCGTCGTGCTCGGCCCTACCGGCAGGAACTTCGCCGCAGGTATGTCGGGCGGTCTGGCCTATGTCTGGGATCCTGACCACAACTTCGACTATTACTGCAATATGTCGATGATCGAACTGGGCCTGATCGAAGAGAAAGCCCGCATGAAAGAACTGAAGGGCCTCATCGAGCGCCACTTCCAGTTGACGGGTTCAGCCCTGGCCGGCCGTATGCTCCAGGATTGGAAAACCTATGCGGAAGACTTCATCCAGGTCACGCCGGTCGAGTACAAGCGGGTACTGCACGAGGAGCAACTGAAGATGCTCAATGAAAAGATAGGTAACGTACAAAGGGATTATTGATATGGGCACTCCCAATGCATTTTTGACGATTCCCCGGCAGGAAGCCGGGCATCGTCCGGTACACGAAAGGATTTCCGACTTCGGGGAGGTGGAACAGACGCTCAACGAGAGCGGACGTATGCTGCAGGCCTCCCGCTGCATGGATTGCGGCGTGCCATTCTGCCACTGGGCCTGTCCCCTCGGGAACCGACAGAGCGAATGGCAGGATGCCCTCTGCAAGGGGAAGTGGGAACTGGCCTACAAACTGCTTTCGCAGACCAATGATTTCCCGGAGTTCACGGGACGCATCTGTCCTGCGCTCTGCGAGAAGAGTTGCGTCCTGAATCACAGCATGGATGCGCCGGTCACCGTCCGGGAGAACGAATGTTCCATCATCGAACGGGCGTTCCGCGAAGGTTACATCCGTCCGCGTTCCTTTGCCCGGAACGGAAAGAAGGTCGCGGTCATCGGCGCCGGCCCTGCCGGCCTGTCCGCCGCCGTCCAGCTCAATGTCCGTGGCTATGAGGTGACGGTATTCGAAAAACGGGCGGCCGCAGGCGGCCTGGTCCGTTACGGAATCCCCAACTTCAAACTGGACAAGTATGTGATAGACAGGCGAGTTTCCATCCTGGAGCAGGAGGGGATCAGCTTCCGTTACGGCGTGGAGGTCGATACGGCCAAACTGCCGGAAGGCTTCGATGCCTATGTCATCTCGACCGGTACGCCTGTGGCCCGCGACCTTCCCATCCCGGGAAGGGAACTGAAAGGGGTTTATTTCGCGCTGGAACTGCTGTCCCAGCAGAACCGCTCTCTGACGGGGGAGGATGTCTCCGCCGAGGAGCCCGTTTCCGCCAAGGGACGCAAGGTCCTGGTCATCGGCGGTGGGGATACCGGTAGCGACTGCATCGGTACCTGCCACCGTCAGGGCTGCCTGAGCGTGACGCAGATCGAGATCCTGCCCAAACCGCCCGAGGGACACAACCCGGCCACGCCCTGGCCCCTGTGGCCCCAGATCCTGAAGACCAGCACCAGCCACGAAGAAGGCTGCGAGCGGCGCTGGAGCCTCTCTTCCTGCCGTTTTATCGATGACGGGAAGGGGCGCGTCTGCGGCGTGGAGGTCGAGGAAGTGGAGTGGCTGCCCGCTCCCGACGGAGGCCGTCCCCAGATGAAGCCTACGGGCAAGAAGGAAGTGATCGACTGCGATATGGTGCTGCTGGCCATGGGATTCCTGAGACCCGAGCATCCGCAGTTCGGCGCGAATGTGTTCCTTGCGGGGGATGCCAAGACCGGTGCCAGCCTTGTCGTGCGGGCACTGGCCGGCGGACGTGAGGCGGCCCGGGAGGTCGACGCCTTCCTGAAAAAGGCGGAGGCGTAAAGATGGGCGCCCTGATTCCGTTCACCAAGATGCATGGCCTGGGGAACGACTATGTGTATGTCAATACGATGGAGCATCCCCTTGAGGACCCTTCGTCGCTCTCCATCCGGTGGAGCGACCGTCACAAGGGGATAGGCTCCGACGGACTGATCCTCATCGGCAGTTCCTCCAAGGCCGATTTCAGCATGCGCATCTTCAATGCGGACGGCTCGGAAGCCCTGATGTGCGGCAACGGCTCCCGCTGTGTGGGGCGCTATATCCACGACAAGGGCCTTTCGGACAAGTTGGAACTGACGCTGGAGACCTTGTCCGGCATCAAGCGCCTGACGCTGCATCCCGGTCCGGACGGGGAAATTGAAAGCGTCAGCGTCCAGATGGGCAAGGGCGTCCCCCTTCCCGTACTGCGCACGCTGGGGAAACCCCAGCCCCTCGTCTGCGAAAACCTGAATGTCTGCGGGCAGACCTACCGCGCGACGTCGGTCGATGTGGGAAATCCGCATCTGGTGCTCTTCGTTCCCGATGCCCTGGCCGCTCCGGTCGCCGAAGTGGGCCCGATACTGGAAAACAGTCCGATGTTTCCGCATAAGGCGAACATCGAGTTTGCCCAGGTGCTCGACCAGAGGCACATCCGTATGCGGGTATGGGAGCGGGGGAGCGGCATTACCCAGGCCTGCGGCACCGGCGCCTGTGCCACGGCGGTCGCAGCGGCGATGGCGGGATTCGTCCGGCCGGAAGCCTGTACTGTCATTATGGACGGCGGCAGCCTCGACCTGTCCTGGAATCCCGCCAGCAAAGAGATCGTGATGACCGGCCCGGCCACTACGGTCTATGAGGGCGTTATTGACAGCCGCGTAGGATAAAATTGGCTGTGCAGCTTTCATCGCCCGTGCCACCCTCGGCACCGTAAGAGGGAGGGGCCCACGAAGTGGGAGGGGTCGCGTCAGCGACGGCAGGGAAAGCGTACAGACAATTTTTCAGCGGCTGTAAAGTTGAGTATTATGATAGAAATCAAAGAGGGATTCAGCAAACTGGAACATCGGTATTTGTTTCAGGAGATTGCAAGAAAGGTGGCGGACTTCCAGAAGGAGTCGCCCGGGACGGACATTATCCGGATGGGCATCGGGGATGTGACGCTGCCCATCGTCCCGGCTGTCATCCGTGCGATGCACGCGGCCGTGGAGGATATGGCGGCCAAAGAAAGTTTCCACGGCTACGGACCGGAACAGGGTTACGACTGGCTGCGCGAAGCCATCGTGCGCGGGGACTATGCGCCCCGCGGCATCGACGTCTCTGCAGATGAAATCTTCATCAGCGACGGGGCCAAAAGCGACCTGGGCAATATCCTGGACCTCTTCTCCCGGAACAACAGCGTAGGCATCACCAATCCGGTATATCCGGTCTATGTGGACACCAATGTCATCGATGGCCGGGAAATCCATTTCATCGACTGCGGCGCCGCGAACGGCTTTACCGGTGCGATTCCCGACAGGCCGCTGGATATCATCTATCTCTGCTACCCGAACAATCCCACGGGGGCGGTGATTACCCGCGAAAAACTGGAGAAGTGGGTGGCGTACGCCCGCGATTGCGGGGCCCTCATCCTCTATGATTCCGCCTACGAGACCTACATCCGCGATCCGGAAATCCCTCATTCCATCTATGAGATTCCGGGGGCGAAAGACTGTGCCCTGGAGTTCCGCAGTTTCTCCAAGACGGCGGGCTTTACGGGCATCCGCTGCGGCTATACCGTCATCCCCGGGGGGCTGATGGGACTGAATGCGCTGTGGAACCGCCGTCAGGGCTGCAAGTTCAACGGCGCTTCCTACATTTCCCAGCGCGGAGCCCTGGCCGTCTATACCCCGGAGGGAAGGGCCCAGATTCAGGAAAACATCGACTATTACCTCGGCAACGCCGCCATTCTCCGGGAAGGCCTGGAGCGGGCGGGACTCGAAGCCTCGGGCGGAGAGAATGCCCCCTATGTCTGGGCGCGCACGCCGGAGGGTGCCGACGACTGGGCCTTCTTCGACCTTCTGCTCCGCAAGGCCGGTATCGTCGTAACCCCGGGTTCGGGCTTCGGTACGGCCGGCCGCGGCTTTTTCCGGCTGACCGCCTTTGCGGACCGTGCCCGGACGAAGGAAGCGATGGAAAGACTGGTGGCGCTGTGTGCGGGATAGTCGGCATCTTCGGGCTTGAAAACGCCTCCCGGGCGGCCTTTACCGCCTTGCAGTTCCTCCAACACCGGGGACAGCAGGGCTGCGGTATCGCCGCTTACTCTCCGGAGGGCGGAATCCAGGTCCGCAAAGGTGCCGGACTGGTCCGGGAAGTCTTCAGCGAAGCGGAACTCGCCGCCCTTCGCGGCAGCAGTTGCATCGGTCACGTCCGCTATCCGACGACGGAGGTCGGCGGCACGGAGAATATCCAGCCCTTCCGGCTCAACTGCCACTCCGGCGTTTTCGCCCTCGCCCACAACGGGAACATCGTCAACGCCGGCATCCTGAAGGCCCGTCTGGAAAGCCTGGGCCATCTGTTCCACTCGACCTCCGACAGCGAACTGTTCGCCCACCTTGTGGGTATGGGGAGGGGCGATATGGCGGGACGTATCCTCTCGGCGGCAAAACTCCTCGACGGCGCTTTCTCCACCGTCATCCTTTCCGACGGCGCCCTTTATGCCTGCCGGGACAAGTACGGCTTCCGCCCCCTGTCCCTCGGGCGGCTCGGCGACGCTTATGTCGTGGCCAGCGAAACCTGTGCGCTGGAAGCCCTGAACGCCGTTTTCGTCCGGGACGTCGAACCCGGGGAACTGATCCGCATCGACGGGGAGGGACTGAAAAGTTTCCGCATTTCCGCCCGCAGGGGCCGCTGTATGTGCGCGATGGAATTCATCTACTTCGCGCGTCCGGACAGCGATATCGACGGTAGCGGCGTCCACGCTTTCCGCAAGGAGACGGGCCGGCTGCTCTACGAAGAGCATCCCGCCCCGGCGGACCTCGTAATCTGCATTCCGGAATCCAGTTTCAGTGCAGCCATCGGCTTCTCGGAAGCCGGGCATATCCCCCTGGAGACCGGACTGGTCAAGAACGCCTACGTCGCCCGGACATTCATCGAACCGACGCAGGCCCTGCGGGACATCGGGGTCCGCAAGAAACTCTCCCCGGTAAAAAGCCTGCTGAAGGGGAAGCGCGTCGCCGTGATCGATGACTCCATCGTCCGCGGAACGACCTCCCGGCAGATCGTGCGGATGCTCAGGGAAGCCGGCGCGACCCAGGTCCATATGCGCATCGCCAGCCCTCCCTATGCCTGGCCCTGCTTCTACGGCATCGACACGGGCTCTCCGGAGCAGCTGATTGCCGCCGGGCACAGCCTTGCACAGATCCGTGCCTACATCGGCGCCGATTCCCTCGAATACCTTTCCGTGGACGCCCTTTCCAGGGCCTGCGGCCACCCCGGCCTCTGCACCGCCTGTTTCACCGGGGAATATCCCACGGAATTATACGACGCCCAAAGCGGATAGCAATCACTATTTTTCTTATCTTTGCGCTATGCTGTTCGATCCGCTGCGTCGCAAAGAAGTTGCCGACACCCCCGAGGAGAGGGTGCGTCAGTGGTTTATCTCCCTCCTGCGGGACAGCGCCGCCGTGCCTGCGGGCCTGATGATGAGCGAAGCCGCCCTCGACTATGGAGGAAAGCCCTACCGGGCCGATATCGTGGTCTATGACCGCAGCGCCGCCCCGCTGGCCATCGTGGAATGCAAGCGGCCGGAGGTGAAGATCGACGCTTCGGTGGCGGAACAGGCGATGCGCTACAATATCGTGCTCGGCGTGGCGTTTTTATTCCTGACAAACGGAAAAAACACTTATCTTTACCAGCGCGAAGGCGATGTGTTCCGTGCGATGGACCATCTGCCTTCCTACGAGGAAATGCTGCAATGCCGACGATAGTGCCCCAATACCTTGACCGTTCGGTCTTCAGGATCGTGAGCGAAGTGGCCCGCGAGACGGGCGTGCGCGCTTTCGCCATCGGCGGCTATGTGCGCGACTGCTTCCTCGGCCGCCCCTGCAGCGACATCGACATCGTGGTGGAGGGCAGCGGCATCGACTTCGCGCGCGAAGTGGGAAAGAAAACCCGTTCGACGGTCTCCTATTTCAAGAATTTCGGTACGGCGATGCTGCATTTCGCGGGCGACGAGGTCGAATTCGTCGGCGCGCGCAAGGAATCCTACCGGAGGGAATCGCGCAAACCCATCGTCGAGAACGGTACGCTGGAGGATGACCAACTCCGCAGGGACTTCACCATCAATGCGATGGCTTTCAGCCTGCAGGAAGACAGTTTCGGCGAACTGGTCGATCCCTTCGGCGGCATCCGCGACCTTTCGGCGGGCATCATCCGCACGCCGCTGGATCCCGATACCACCTATTCCGACGATCCGCTCCGGATGCTGCGGGCCGTGCGCTTCGCCGCGAAACTCTCCACCCCGGAAATGGCTTTCCGCATCGTGCCGGAGTCCATCGCTTCGATGCAGCGCAATGCGGGACGCCTCGAAATCCTTTCCGCCGAGCGCGTCGCCGAGGAACTGAACAAAATGCTGCTGACCGCCGCGCCGTCGATGGCTTTCCGCCTGCTGGACCTCGCGGGGCTGCTGCCCGCCCTGCTGCCGGAGATTGCTGCGCTGAAGGGCGTGGAGACGGTCGATGGCAAAGGACATAAGGACAATTTCGAACATTCCCTCGCGGTGCTCGACCACGTGGCGGAGGCTACCGCCGGATGGCCGCCGGAAAAGGCGCTCTGGCTGCGCTGGGCGGCGCTGCTGCACGATATCGGCAAGCCAGCGAGCAAACGCTTCGCCGCCGGGCAGGGCTGGACCTTCCACGGTCACGAGGTGATTGGCGGAAGGATGGTGCCTCCGATTTTCGAGCGCCTGCGCCTGCCGCTGGATGCGATGAAATATGTACGGAAACTGGTGCAGCTGCACCTGCGTCCCATCGCCCTGGCGGACGAGGGGGTGACGGACAGTGCGGTGCGCCGCCTGCTTTTCGATGCCGGCGACGATACCGACGACCTGATGATCCTCTGCCGGGCCGACGTGACTTCCAAGAACCCCGTGAAGGTGGCGCGCATCCAGGCGAATTTCTCGCTGGTGGAAAAGAAACTGGTGGAAGTGGAGGAGAAAGACGCCATCCGCAATTTCAAGAACCCCATCAACGGGGAGTATGTGATGCAGACCTACGGCCTGCCGCCCTGCAACCTGATCGGGGAACTCAAGGAATATGTCAAAGAGGCCATCCTGGACGGCAGGATAGGCAATAATTTCGAGGAGGCGGATGCGCTGATGCGTGTCCGTGCCGCAGAGATGGGCCTGAAAGAGGCCTGATCCGCCATGTCCGCCCTGACCGACAAATACCTGGACTTTCTTACCGGCATCCGGCGCTACTCTCCGCGGACCGTAGCCATCTACCGTGACGTGCTGGACCGCTACGAGGCGTATTGCGGGGAATTCCCGGCCTCGGTCGATATCCGTTCCCTGCGCAATTACGAAATGTACCTGATGGACGAATGCCGGGAATCGCCCCGGACGGTGGACCTGCACCTGAGCGTGCTCAGCGGTTTTGCACGTTTCCTGATGCGGGAGGGGCTGCTGGCCTCGAACCCCGTGCGGCTCGTGCCCCGTCCCAAGAAGGAGAAGCGGCTGCCGGATTTCTTCCGCGAAGAAAGTCTCAAGGAATACCTGGCTTCCACGGAAGCCGATGCGGGGGAGGATACCCTGGCGCTGCAATTGGCGCTCGCTCCGGGAGACAAGACCGGCCTGCATCTCTATCAGCGCCGCCTGTCCCGGCTGATTATCAGTCTCTTGTATTCGACCGGTCTGCGCCGCGCCGAACTGGTGGGGCTGAACCGGGGGAATCTGGACTTCCGCCGCGCTGCCCTGAATGTACTGGGAAAGGGAAATAAAATGCGCGAAATTCCGCTCGTCCCTTCGCTTTGTAAAGAAATTTCACTATATTTGAAATCGGTAGACAAGAGAGTCGGAGAACCCATAGGCGCTGACGGACCGCTCCTTGTCACTGAAAACGGCAGGAGGCTGTATCCGGTCTATGTGGACCGGGTCGTGAAGCGGGAACTCGGTGGCGTTGCCGGCATTTCCGGGCGGAAATCGCCGCACGTCCTGAGGCACACGCTCGCTACGGAGCTCCTGGATGGCGGGGCCGACCTCAATTCCATCAAGGAACTGTTGGGACACTCCTCCCTTGCTGCCACGCAGGTTTATACCCATAATACCGTGGAGCGCCTGAAAAACGTGTATGACCACGCCCACCCCAGGGCAAAAAACACCGAAAAGCATGGAAGTAAAGATTAAAGCCCTCAAATTCGACGCCGATGAGAAGCTCATCGCCCTTGTCGAGAAGAAAGTCGCCCGTATCGAAAAGTTCTTCGACAACACCGGAGACGCCGAGGTGACCCTTACCCAACTCAACGAGCCGGTAGGGAAGCAAGTGAAGATCATGGTTCACGTACCGGGGGAGGAACTCGTCATCGAGCGCAACGCCAAAACTTTCGAAGATGCGCTCACCGAGGCGGTGGACGCCATGAAGGAGCGCATCACCCGCAACAAGGAAAAGAAGTACGCAAAATAAGTGGCTGCGCCCAAAACAGACGTCGGCGCACAGTGCCGTCAATTGCTTGAAGATGTCGCTCGCGGCATCTTCAAGCCTGTCTATCTGTTGATGGGCGACGAGCCCTATTATCCGGACCTGGTCTGCAATGCCATCGTCGAGCATTGCATCGACCCATCCGAAAAAGACTTTAACGAACTCATCTGCTACGGTGCCGACGTGACCGCGGACCAGATCATCACCACGGCGCGGCAGTTCCCGATGATGGCGGAGCGCCAGCTGGTCGTCGTCAAGGACGCGAACCAGATGAAAGGCTTCGAGGACCTGGCCATCTACTGTGCCGAGCCGCTGGAGAGCACCGTTCTGGTCCTGCTCCTGCGCGGAGCCTCCGCGGACAAGCGGAAAGCCCTGTACAAGACCGTCCAGAAGACCGGCGTGGTGGTGGAGTCCCCGCTGCTGCGCGACTATCAGGTCAGCGGCTGGATTTCCTCGTACTACGCTTCCCGCGGCCTGGAGATCGAGCCGGAGGCGGCGGCGCTGCTTGCGGAGTCGGTGGGAACGGACCTGAGCACCATCGCCGTAGAGACGGATAAACTCATCCAGGCGCTGCCGGAAGGCTGCCGGAAGGTGAGCGTGGAGGATATCGAAAGGAACGTGGGCGTTTCACGCCGATACAGCGTGTTCGAACTGACGAAGGAACTTTCCCTGCGCAATGCGCCCCGGGCACTGTCCATCGCCACCCGCATGGGCTCGGCGGCCAAATTCAATATGCCCGGCGCCGTCAGCATGCTCGCCACCCACTTCATCCGCATCCTCCGCTACGGGGTGCTCCTCTCGCGAGAGCGCTACCCCTCGCCGGAAGAAAAGGCGGAAGCCCTTTCCGGCGTCAACCCGTACTTCTACCGCGAATACGACACGGCCGTCCGGAATTATCCGCCCCCCAAGGCCCTGCAGGTCATTTCGCTGCTCTGCGAATACGACTACCTGGGCAAAGGCGGCGACGGCGGTCTCTCTACGCCTCCGGAAGGCCTTATGGTGGAACTGGTTGCTAAAATTTTAACGATTTGATATGGGATTGATTGAATGCAGGGGAGTCTGCAAGTCGTTCGGGCCGAAGCTCGCCCTCGACCACGTCTCGCTCGACATCCCCGAAGGCAAAATCTTCGGCCTGCTCGGCCCCAACGGTGCGGGTAAGACCACCCTCATCCGGATTATCAACCGGATTACCGTTCCCGCATCGGGCGAAGTCCTTTTCAAGGGTGCCCCCATCACCCAGCGCGATGTGGAAAAGATCGGCTATATGCCCGAAGAACGCGGCCTCTACCGGAAAATGAAAGTAGGGGAGCAGGCGGTCTATCTGGCCCAGCTGAAAGGAATGAGCGCCCGCGACGCCCAAAGGGAACTGAAGCAGTGGTTCGTCCGCTTCGGCATCCAGGACTGGTGGGACAAGAAGGTCGAGGAACTCTCCAAAGGCATGGCCCAGAAACTCCAGTTCATCACCACGGTGGTCCACAAGCCCTCGCTGATGATCCTGGACGAGCCCTTCTCCGGTTTCGATCCGGTGAACGCCGAACTGATCCGCAATGAAATCCTGCGCCTGAAGGACGAAGGCGCGACCATCATCCTTTCCACGCACAACATGGAGTCCGTGGAAGAACTCTGCGACAACATCGCCCTCATCAATGCCGCCCAGGTCGTCCTGAGCGGCGGCGTGGAGGACATCCGCCGCAAATACGGCAACAACCGCGTCGAAGTGACTTATACCGATGTGGATGGAACACACACCGACATCCTGCCCGCAGAAGCAGGCGGCAACGCCGTCCTCTCGGAACTGATGGGGAAGGGCGCCGTCATCAACTCCTTCCGGGAACTGATGCCCCGGATGAACGACATTTTCATTAAACTGGTTACCGGGGAGGACAAGATATGAAGTTGCATACCATAGGCATCATCATCCGGCGCGAATACCTGAACCGCGTCAAGAAAAAAAGTTTTCTGCTGATCACCTTCCTTGCGCCCGTACTCTTCGCGGCCCTCTGCATGCTGCCCACCATCATCATGCTCAAAGCCAAGGAGGAGGCCAAGAAAATCGCCGTCGTGGATGCATCCGGCATCGTGATGCCCCTGCTCAAGGACAGCGAAACCCTCCATTATACGGACCTGAGCGGCACGCCCGCCGACTCGCTCAAGCATACGATGAAAGAACTCGGGTACGATGCGGTGCTCGACATCTCCGCCCTCGACCCGGAGGAAAAGGCGCTCAGCGCCTCCATCTACTCGCTCAAGCCGCTCGGCCTGGATATGACGGAAAACATCAATGCCCGCATCAACGACGCCGTGGAGGCCTATCGCATTGATTCCTACCAGATCGAAGACCTGGGCTCCATTATGAAGGAAGTGAAGTCCGATGTGCGCCTGCGCTCCTATACCATCAGCGAGGACGGCAGCGAGACCATTTCCGAATCCGGCGTGTATATGATCGTGTCGATGCTGCTGGGTATGGCCATCTATATGTTCATCGCGCTCTTCAGCGGCATGGTCATGTCTTCGGTCATCGAAGAAAAGGCCAGCCGCGTGGTGGAAGTGCTCGTCTCTTCCGTCAAGGCGACGGAACTGATGTTCGGCAAGATCGTCGGCGTGGCGCTGGTGGCGATAACGCAGTTCGTGCTCTGGATTGCGCTGACGGGTGCCCTTGTCGGCGTTGCCGGCGGCCTGATGGGGCAGGACCTGCTCTCTTCGCTGGGCTCCGACCCCGCGGCCCTGATGGCGGCCGGCGATATGGGCAACCTGCCCTCCGGTATGCTGGATACCGCTGCCTCGGAAGACGGTCCTGCGGTAATCCTCAGCACGATCCGCAATCTTCCCGTCGGTACCATCGTCCTGAGTTTCCTGCTCTACTTCCTCTTCGGCTATATGCTCTATGCCTCGATTTTCGCGGCCATCGGCTCCGGTGCCGAGAACGAAGGCGATACGCAGCAACTCCAGTTGCCGGTGACGGTGCCGCTGCTCATCGGTTTCTTCATTGCAATCTATGCCTTTAAGGCTCCGGACAGCGCGATTGTGTTCTGGGGTTCGATGATCCCCTTCACTTCCCCCATCGTGATGCTGGCGCGCCTGCCCTTCGGCGTTCCCTTCTGGGAACTGGCGCTTTCGGTGGCGCTGCTGGCCCTTACCTTCGTGCTCTGTGCCTGGGCGTCGGCGAAAATCTATCGCGTCGGCATCCTTATGTTTGGAAAGAAAACCACTTGGAAAGACCTTTGGAAATGGTTCAGACAAAATTAATTGCGCTTTCGGCTGCGGCCCTGTTGCTCGTCTCCTGCGCAGGGACGGTGCAGTGGCGCCGTTATGCGATGGACGCTTCGCGCACCGGTGTGCATGCGGTGGAGGGGGACAACGCCCCTCAGGCGCTCGGTCGCTTCGATGGCGGTGTCTATACCGCGCCGGACGGAAAAGTTTTTGATTGCGGCGTCACTCCCGCCGTCGCCAAGATCATGCTGGATGCACAGGAGAAGATGGCCCCGCTCCGCGAAGTGGTGGCCTATGCTCCGGTGGCTATTCCAAAAGCCAAGCCGGAAAGTCCCCTGAGCAACCTGGCGGTGGATGTGCTGATGGCGCAGACCGAGGCGGCGACAGGCAAGAAAGTGGATGTAGGCCTGATGAACTTCGGCGGCATCCGGCTGAATGAAATTCCCCAGGGTAATGTGCTGCTGGACGATTTCGTATCGATGTTCCCGTTCAAGAACCACCTCTGCTGGGTGCAGTTGAGCGGCGCTGACCTACGGCGGCTTTTCGAGCAGATAGCCCGGGAGAACATCCAGGCAATCGGCGGTGCGCGGCTGGTGATCGACGGTACCAAACTGGTCAGTGCGAAGATTGCCGGCCAGCCTTTGGATGATGCGAAGGACTATGGCGTGGCGACCGTCGACTTCCTGCTCGACGGCGGGGATAAACTGTATGTGGCGCGCAATGCGAAGGACCTGGTCATCACGAAAATGATGATCTATGACGCTATGATGAACTACGTGCGTGCCGAGACGGCCGCCGGCCGACCGCTGACCTATCAGACGGACGGACGGGTCCAGATTCAAAACAGGGAGGGAAAATGATGAAACGCAGCCTATTTGTAATCGGGATTTTGCTGGCCTGTTGCGCCTGCTCGCCCCGGCTGGTGATTGTCCATACCAACGACACCCACAGTCATCTGGAACCCCTGCGCGCCGAGCCCCGTGGCGGCGTCATCGAGCGCGCGGCCTTCGTGGACCGGCAGCGTCAGAAGGCGGGGGAGGGCCGTACCCTGCTCCTTCACGCCGGAGATTTCAACCAGGGCAGTTCCTACTATACCACCTTCGGCGGACAGTTGGAAGTGGAACTGGTCAACGCGATGCGCTATGACTGCATCACGCTCGGCAATCACGAATTCGACAACGGCATCGAGGACCTGACCGCCCGGGCCGCGCAGATCCGCTGCCCCATCGTCTGCGCCTCACTGGACCTGAGCAGCTTCGAACTGGGAAAATACGTCAAGCCCTATACCGTCATCGAGCGCGGCGGGATGCGTATCGGCATCGTCGGCCTGCTGTGCGACATTACCCCGAACGTCAGCCGTACTGTCTCTGCGCGTCTTCCGCAGCTGAACAATGTGGAAATGCTGAACAAGTACGCCCAGCTGCTTCGCAACGAGGAAAAATGTGATTATGTCATCGCCCTGACGCACATCGGCTTCAATGAAGACCAGAAACTGGCCGCCGCGACGCGCGGTGTGGACCTCATCATCGGCGGACACTCCCACACCTTCCTCAAAGGCGTGAAAAAGGTGAAGAACCTGGACGGCAAACGCGTCCCCATCGTCACTGACGGCTGCTGGGGACTCGAAATGGGGGTACTGAAAGTCTATTAAGACGCTAAATAATTACCGCCTATGCCTTTCATTGAAAATCCTCCTGTAAAAGTTTATCCCGAGGGAATCGGGAAACTGGTTTATGTCGATTCCACGACTTCCGAAGCGGAACCCCCGTCGAAGTGGACGTATGTCCGCCGCAAGTTTATCGTCGTGTTCCTGACCATCCTGGCCATCGTGCTGTCCTGGCTCTTGTTTTTCAATGAGGTGATCTGGGCCATCCTGGGCTCGCTGACGGCCTTCGGTTTCGGCTGGTACTATTTCAAGGGGCAGCGCTTTCTGGGCCGGGACTTTTTCATCGGCACGGAGGGTTTTGCCGTCTATCAGTTCTCCGGCAATCGGGAGAATGTCGACTGGAAAAACGAGCGCCGTTTTGATGAAAAGCTGTTGCTGCTCCACCGGGAGGAAGTGGTTTTCAATAACGGTTACGACAAGACCAACTATGCGTTCCTGCTGATGCAAGAGCCCGTGGAAGGAAGTGAGCTGGGGATTATCGACGAGGATACCTCTTATCATCAGTGCCCTGACGGTGGTGACAATACCGGCGACCCGATTTATGACTTCTGGGTCCGCGTGGAGGCCCGCCTGACCGAGAAGGGCGTCCGGGACGCGAAGGCCCGCTGGGCAGCCGGGGAGTCGCAGCCCTTCTATATTTTCAAGAAGGAGGATGACGGCAGTTGGAAACTGAGCGCCGTCCTGCAACTCTTCAGTGACAGTATCCAGTTGGAGGGCAAGACGTTCTCTCGTGAGGAAACCCGCCTGGACGGCAATGTCCTCTACCTGCAGAAGTCCGGCGAAGAAGAAAAATTCACCGTCTTCCTCCAGACCACCGGCAACGCCCCCACCCTCCGTGCCCTACTCGCGGCGTAGTTGGCGCAGTCCCTCGCTAAGGCACCCCATCCCCAGTGGGGTGCTTTTTTTAGTCGCGTCTGTCCCCGTTTGCGTAAAAACGTGTATAAAACGTAAAAATCTGCCCCCAGTAGGCGCCACACCCCTTGTATTCGTCCCTTGATTGTATAGTTTTGCGGCAGCGAAATATATACAGGGCCATTGCAAATAATAGAAAAATATCTATTTTTGCAAAGCCTTCCAATCATTGGTCGGTATGAAAATGACAGAACTACATCGAATCATTCTTCAGAGTGGTTGGGTGGAAATTCCGGGACGGGGCAAAGGAAGCCATAAGCGGTACAAGAAGGATGGGAAGATTTATACCGTCCCGTATCACAAAGGAAAAGAAATCGGGAACGACTTTGCAAAACGGCTATTAAAAGAATTGGGCATCGAGTTATGAAGAAGGTAGATATTGCAATGAGTATCGGGACGGATGGATTTTATTCCGTCTACTGTAATGAACACCCGTCGATATTTGGCAGCGGGGATACCCCTTCCGCCGCGATTGACTCTCTCCGGGAAACCCTGCAACTTGTGAAGGAAGACGGGAAGGAGGCTGCCTTGTTCTATCCTGACTGGCTGGATGAAGAATATGAATTCCAGGTACAGTGGAACGTGAAGGATCTGATGGAATATTATTCCGGTATTATTACGCCCTCCGCCCTCGGCCGTCTTGCCGGCATTCATCCCAAACAAGTCTGGGCCTATATGCACGGAAAGTCCAAGCCCCGCAAACCCCAACTCCTCAAAATGGAATCCGCCCTGCACCGCCTTGGCCAGGAACTGATCCACACCTCGTTCTGCTGACAGCCGCCCTGTCGTTTTTCTCGTCGCGGCTGCCGCAGATCGGCTTTCTTTATAAGATATTCATCGACTGCTCGCGGACTTTCTCGAGTTCGTCTTTCATACGGACCACGCAAGCCTGGATGGCGGCGTGGTTCGCTTTGCTTCCGGTCGTGTTGATTTCCCGTCCCATCTCCTGGATGATGAATCCCAGTTTCTTGCCGGGGTAGGGCTCGTTCTCCAGGGTGTCCAGGAAATAACGGCAGTGCTGGCGCAGGCGCACCTTTTCCTCGTTAATGTCCAGTTTTTCGAGGTAAAAGACCATTTCCTGCTCGAAACGCTCCGGATCCAACTTGATGCGCAGTTCCTCGGCATTCTTCATCAGACGGCTGCGGACTGCCTCCAGCCGCTCTCCCTCGTGGGATTCCACCTCATCCTCGAGCGCGAGAATCGTCGCCACGCGCGAGCAGACATCTTTCCGAAGGATTTCCCCTTCCGTGCGTCGATAATTCACTACGGCTTCGAGGCACTGCTCCAGCGCCTGGGCCACCAGCGGCCATTCGGCCTCCGGAACAATCTCCTGCCGGCCTCCCTCATAAATATCCGAAAACCGCAGGATCGTCTGCAAATAGGTTTCCTGTGCAGCCTCGATGCCCATACGGGCGCCGATTGCCTCCATCTGCCGGAAATAATTCTCCACCAGCGCCGCATCGATCGTACGGGCCGCCGCTCCGGCCTTGGGCTCGAAACTCAGGAACAGGTCGATGGTCCCGCGCACCAGCGTCTCCGCCATCCGCTGCCGGACCCACAATTCCTTGTCCTTGGGAAGGAAATAACCCTTCACACTGATATCGCATCCCTTCCCGTTCAACGTCCGTATTTCCAGCGTCAATTTCCCGCTGCTCAGCAGCGCTTCGCTCCGGCCATAGCCTGTCATCGATTGTACCATACCACAAAATTAGATGCTGTTTTGTTTTATTCCAAATAATCTTCCGAATATATTTTGTAAATTTGCGAGTTACGATATAAAGAAAAGTCGAGACTATCGTTTCAATAAATCCGATAATGGAATAAGAATCACAATGGAAGAAGAAAGGAAACTGAATTTTCTGGAGGAAATCATCGAGGATGACCTGAAATCCGGCCGCGTAAAATCCATTCTGACGCGTTTCCCGCCGGAACCCAACGGTTACCTGCACCTCGGTCACGCCAAGAGCCTCTGCATCAACTTCGGTCTGGCGCAGAAGTATGGCGGCAGGACGAACCTCCGTTACGACGACACCAATCCCGTCAAGGAAGACACCGAATACGTGGACGCCATCAAGGAGGACATCCAGTGGCTGGGCTTCCAGTGGGACAAGGAACTCTACGCTTCCGATTACTTCGACCAACTCTACATCTGGGCGGAACAGCTCATCGAGCGCGGCCTCGCCTACGTGGACGACCAGAGCCAGGAGGAAATCTCCAAGGGTCGCGGCACCGTGGAAACCCCGGGTACGCCGAGCCCCTGGCGCGACCGCAGCCCGGAAGAAAACCTGCGTCTCTTCCGCGAAATGCGTGACGGCAAATACGCGGACGGCGAAAAGGTCCTCCGTGCCAAGATCGACATGGCGCACCCCAACATGTTCTTCCGCGACCCGATTCTCTACCGCATCAAACACGCGTCTCACCATCGTACCGGCGACAAGTGGTGCATCTACCCGATGTACGACTACACGCACGGTCAGTGCGATTCCATCGAGCAGATCACCCATTCCATCTGCACCCTCGAATTCGACGTGCACCGGCCGCTCTACGACTGGTTCATCCAGACGCTCGGGATCTTCCCCTCGCACCAATACGAATTCGCCCGCCTGAACCTCACCTACACGCTGATGAGCAAGCGCAAACTGCTCGAACTCGTGCAGAAAGGACTGGTCAGCGGCTGGGATGATCCGCGTATGCCCACGCTCTGCGGCGTGCGGCGCAGGGGCTACACTGCCGAAGCGCTCAAGATGTTCTGCGACAAGATCGGCGTAAGCAAACGCGACCAGATGATGGATATCCAGCTGCTGGAGTGGTGCGTACGACAGGACCTCAATGCCCGTTCCAACCGCTATATGGTGGTCCAGGACCCGCTCAAGCTTACGATTACCAACTGGCCCGCCGGCCAGGTGGAGTGGTTCGACTGCCCGTTGAACCCGGCCGAGCCCGAAGGAGCCAGCCGCAAGGTGCCCTTCACCGGAGAACTCTGGATCGAGCGTGCCGATTTCATGGAGGATGCGCCCAAGAAGTTCTTCCGTCTGCGTCCCGGCGGCGAAGTCCGTCTCAAATATACCTACATCATCCAGTGCGACGAGGTGGTCAAGGATGCCGATGGCAACATCGTCGAACTCAAATGCTCCTACGATCCCGCTTCGAAGCCCGGAGCAGGGGAGTGGCGCAGCGTAAAGGGCACGATTCACTGGGTGTCCCGTCCGCACGCAAAGGAACTGGAACTGCGCAACTACGACCGTCTCTTCACCCTGGCCGATATGGGGGCCGTTCCCGAAGGGCACGATTACAAGGAGTACCTGAATCCCGATTCCCTGGTGGTGGCGCGCGGCCTGGCCGAACCCGCCCTGCTGGACGATGCGTCCGGCATCGCCGTACAGTTCGAGCGTACCGCCTACTACATCAAGGACAAGGACAGCAGCGCGGAGCATCCGGTATTCAACCGCACCGCGTCGCTCAAGGACTCCTATAAGCCCGAATAAATCCTAATAGACAAAGGGAAACACCCGCTTCCGGGGCGAAACGGCTTCCGTGCCGAATTCGTCCTGGTAGTGGTGGTAGATGGAATTCGCCCGGGGGACGAGGTTCGCGGCCGTCCAGAGCGGGAAGATCCAGGCGGCGGGGGTGGCGGCGGCCAGCGCAAAGCCTACCCACTCCGTAATCTCGCCGAAATAATTCGCACTGGTGACATAGCGGTACATCCCGCGCTCAGGCAGGTAGTGACGGGTGTCTCCGGGCTTGCGGAGATGGCGGATCACGCTGTCGGAATGAAGGTTGACGGCAAAGCCGAAGAGGAAAAGGGCGATGCCGGCGATGGCGTTCCAGCGCAAAAGATAGGCGGCACCCTCGGCGAATCCGGGATTCGGATACCAGAAGAGTCCGCCGCCCTGCAGGATGCCGTTGAAGGTATTGAAGCAGGCGCCCATCAGCACGATGGCCACGGGCATCCGGCTCCTGCCGCGCAGCATCAGCGGAAAGATGAAACTGCGCTGGAAATAATGCATCTCAAAAAGACAGAGCAGCACGAAGGCCGGGAGCTGGAAGGAAAAGCCGGCGCGGCCCCAGATGAGCAGCATCACGAAAAAGACGGGAGCTTCCATCAGCACCCACGCCAGACGGTTGTCGATGCTCAGGCCCCACTTCCGCGTACGGAACTGGCCGTAGCCCGCATTGACAAAATACAAACTGACAAACACGACGAGTGCCAGGCCCGCCATTACCCAGATAATTCCGTTAAAGGTAGTAAGGGGTATCATCTTTTACATTAAATCCAGGAACTTCGCACGGGCCAGCAGACAGTCGCCCAGACCGGCGGCCTTGCGCCCGAGACGCGAGAGCATGAAGCGCGTATCGCTCGTCACCTTGTGCAGCGACATCTTGTTCACCGCCGTCTTGATGGGGAGCATCAGATAATCCTTGCCCACGATCAGGCGGCCGCCCACCACGACGAGTCCGGGGTTGAAGATGTTCAGGATGCCGGAGATGCCGCGTCCGAGCGTCTCTCCCACTTTCCCGATGCCTTCGATGGCAATCATATCTTCTTCCTGAATGGCTTTCAGGATATCTTCCAGGTCGATTTCTCCCCGGGACGCATAAATGGCGGAGAGGGAAGAGGGACGGCCTTCCGCAAGTTTCTCTTCAATCTCGCGGCACAGGGCGGAACCCGATGCGCCGGTTTCCAGACAGCCCACCTTGCCGCAGCGGCACATGATGTCGTTGTCCAGCAGGGGGAAGTGGCCGATCTCGCCGGAAAAACCGGATTTTCCGTAGTACAGTTTCCCGTCCAGGATCATGCCCATGCCCAGACCCCAGCTGAGGTTGATGAAAATCATGTTCGGGTCGGCGTCCTTGCCCAGACTCATATATTCTCCATAGGTCATGGCCCTGGAGTCGTTTTCAATGCTCACGGGGACATTGAGCTCCTTGCGGAAAAGTTCCAGCATCGGAATCTCGTCGCTGACGAAATAGGTCAGGCTGTATCCCTTCTCCGGATTCACGCGGCCGGACAGGCTGATGCCCACGGCAAAGATCTTGATCCAGGGGATACCGGCACCGACCACCTCGTCGATGACGCGGCGGCACATCCGCCGGAAAGAGTCGGCGTTGGCCTCCAGGACGAATTCGATGTCCTGGATATATTTCACCAGATTGCCTTTGAAATCCGTCAGGGCGATATGGAAGTGATGCCGGCTGACATCGATGCCCAGAAAATAGCCCGCATCCGGATTGAGGCCGTAGGTATTGGGACGGCGGCCGCCGGAAGTGCCGATCTTCCCTTCGTCGCGCAGGATTCCTGCGGAAAGAAGTTCTTCGACGATCTTGGTTACCGTAGGGACGCTGATGCCCAGTTCACGGCTGAAATCAGCGATACAATAACTGTCCTGCCCGATACACAGGCGGAGCAGTTCCTTTTTCGTTTTAGCGTTGCGGTCAGAGGGCTTGAGCCCCGGGTTTACTGCCATTGTTTTCTAAAAATTTTAGCAAAAGTACATAAAAAATCCTTACATTTGTGGATAATTATTGAAAAAATTTAAAAAGTAGGACAGATGAAGTCCAAAGTTACGCTGAGTCTCCTGTCTATCGCGGCGGTTCTTCTCATTGCCTGCATCATTTCTGTAATGGAATATGCCAGAATGAGTTCCTACGTGTCGGATTTGGTGGCGGAAGATATCAGCAGCATCAATACGGCAAGAAAACTGGCTTCGCTTACGAATGCCTATAACCTCGATATCCTCGCCGTCGTCGGCGACGAGCATTCCGTCTCCCTTCCCGATTTCAACGAAGACGCCTTCATGGCCTGCTCCGACACCTTGCGTGCCTCCACGCTTTCGCAGTCCATTTCATCCCTGACCGATTCGCTGCTCTACGCCTATTCGGCCTATATGCTGACTTCGCTGGAACTGCAGAACGTGCTGGTTTCCGATTTTATCGATACGCGGGCCTGGTATTTCGAGCGCCTGCAACCCCGTTTCAATCTCCTGAACGCCCGTATCGAAAAACTGACGGCAGCCATTTACAAGGACCTTCAGGCCAATTCAGAGACCTTTGAAAGCGGCTTCTACCGCAGCATCATCCCCGGCATCGTCGCCGTGGGCGTGGGCATTCTCCTGGTGCTCCTGCTGCTTTTCTTCGTAACCTCGTACTATGTGCGGCCGGTCTACAAGATGGTTGCCTCGATGGAAGCCTACCTCTCGCTCGACAAGAAATACACCACCACCTTCGAGGGGGACGACCAGCTTCGGCAACTCAACGACGGAATCCGTGCGCTCGCGGATGAGAACCAGGAACTGCGGCGGCGGATCAGTGCCTTGAAGAAGACTTCCGAACGCAATGAACCTGAAGACCGTCAGTAAATACGTGGGCTATGCGCTCCTGGTGAGCGCCCTCTTCATGCTGTTCTCGGCGGGAATCTCTTTGCTGGACGGCAAGGATACGGCCTACGGGCCCCTGCTGGTCAGTTTCCTGATTACCGGGATTTCGGGCATCTTTCCCTTTATCTTTGTCCGGGAAACCAAAGAGATCACCCTGAAGGAAGGCTACCTGATCATCACCCTTTCCTGGTTGCTCTCCTTTGTCTTCGGCATGCTGCCCTATGCGCTCTGGGGCGGACCTTTCAGCGTGGCCAACGCCTGGTTCGAGAGTGTTTCGGGCTTTACCACGACGGGCTCCACCATCCTGGACGATGTGGAGGCCCTGCCGCGCAGCCTGATCTTCTGGCGCGCTTCGACGCACTTTATCGGCGGCCTGGGAGTAGTGGTCTTCCTGCTGCTCGTGATCCCCGGGACCAGCCCGGTGAAGATGCGCCTGACCAATATGGAGGTTTCCAGCCTTTCCAAGAGCAACTATGCGACGCGCCCCAACCGCAGCGTCTATGTGTTCGCCGCGGTATATCTGGCCCTGGCGATCATCGCGATGTTCTCTTACTGGCTGGCCGGGATGCCGTTCTTCGATGCTTTGTGCCATGCCTTCAGCGTCTGCGCGGCCGGCGGCTTCAGCAGCCGGACCCTTTCCATCGCCTCCTTCGGTTCGCCCCTCATCGAGGGCCTGACCATCGTATTCATGCTGCTGGCCTCCCTGCATTTCGGCCTGCTGTTCCTGACGGTGGTGACGCGTTCGCTGCGCCCCCTGAACAATCCCGTGCTGAAGTTCTACCTCGGCACGCTGGCCGTCGTGGTCGTGCTGATGGGCGTGACCCTCAAGATCGACGGATGTGCCGCCGATTGGGGCACGGCTTTCCGTTATGCGGGCTTCCAGACCGTGAGCATCGCTTCCACGACCGGTTTTTCCATCGTCGATTATTCCGAGTGGCCGCGTTTTGCCAATGCGCTGATCGTCGGACTGTCCCTAATGTGCGGCTGTGCGGGTTCTCCCTCCGGTGGCCTGAAGGCGGACCGTATCCTCCTGGTCATCAAGAGCGTGAGCCGTCAGCTGGGCCGCGTATTGCATCCTTCTTCGGTCAATGAGATCAAGTTCGGCCGCCGGACGCTCCGGGACGAGGATGTGTACCCGCATCTGCTCTATATCCTGCTCTATGCGTTCCTGCTCGGGCTTTCCATCCTGCTGAGCAGCGCGGTCGGCGTTAATCCGCATTGCTCCTTTGCCGCTTCGGTCTCTTCGCTGAGCAATGTCGGCCCGGCGATCGAGGAACTCGGCGGCTTCTACAGTTTCAATGCCCTGCCTGCGGCTGCGAAATTCCTTTTCTCCATGGATATGTTCCTTGGCCGTATCGAAATTTATCCCGTCATCGCCGTCCTGGCGATGCTCTTCGACGGCAGGAGGCGTTCCCGGTGAGCCGCAGCGACTATCTTTACGGTGAATTCAGCCGACGGCTGGGCTTCGAGCCCACTTCCTGCCAGGACAGACTCCTGCGGGAAACGGCGGATTTCGTCACTTGCGACGATGCGGACATCCTCGTGGTAAACGGCTATGCCGGCACGGGCAAGACCACGGCGATGGGCGCGGTCATCAGCGTACTCCGTTCGCTCGGGACGCCCTGCATCCTGCTGGCGCCGACAGGCCGTGCGGCGAAGGTTTTCTCCGGCATCGCCGGCTGTCCCGCCTGGACCATCCACAAGCATATCTATCGCCAGAAGGGAGTGGGGGAGGACGGCTTCGGCCACTTCTCCCTGGCCCCCAACGAATCGCACGATGCCCTTTTCATCGTCGATGAAGTATCCCTCATCGGCCTGGATGAAGGGCAGCACCTGATGCAGTTCGGCTCCGGCAACCTGCTCGAGGACCTCGTTTCCTTCGTGCGCAGCGCCGACAACTGCCGCCTGATTCTGGTGGGCGATGCCGCCCAGCTGCCTCCGGTAGGCCTGGACGAGAGCCCTGCCCTGGACCCCGGATATATGGACGGCTTCGGCGGCGTGCGGCGGACGGAACTCGTCAGCGTGGTGCGGCAGGCCCGCGATTCGGGCATCCTGATGAACGCTACGGCCCTGCGCGAGAGCATCGTCGCCGGCGGTCCCTGCGATATCCGGCTGTCCCTTGCTCCTTACGCCGATATCGAGCGCATCGACGGAAGCGAGCTCATCGAATGCCTTTCCGACGCATACGGCCGCTACGGCGAGGACGGCACCATCGTGCTTTGCCGCTCGAACAAGCGCGCCATCCGCTACAACAAGGGCATCCGCTCGATGGTGCAGTACAAGGAAGAACGCCTGGTGCGCGGGGAACGGCTGATGATCGTGAAAAACTGCTACCAGTTCCTCGACGGGGTGGAGGGGATGGATTACATCGCCAACGGCGATATCGCGAGGCTCGGCCGCATTTCGCATCACCTCTCCCGCTACGGCTTCGAATTCGCGGAAGCGGAACTGACTTTTCCCGATTATGACGATGCCAGCGTCAAAGCCATCGTCTGCCTCGATACGCTCGAAAGCGAATCGCCGTCCCTGACCTACGAACAGCAGAATGCGCTCTATCTGGCCGTCAATGAAGACTATGCGCATATCCGCGGCAAGCGCAAGCGCTGGATGGCGGTGCGCGAAGACCCCTACTACAATGCCTTGCAACTCAAGTATGCCGAGGCCGTGACCTGCCACAAGAGCCAGGGCGGCCAGTGGGACTGCGTGTTCATAGACTGCCCCTTCTGGCAGGATGAGCAGGGTATTGAAGACCTGAAATGGCTCTACACGGCCCTGACGCGGGCGGTGAAAAAAGTATATCTCGTCAACTTTCCTGACCGCTTTTTCGTATGAATGTCCTCTTGTTAACGCTGCTTTCTGTTGCGGCGGCCCTCGAAATGAACCTGACCCCCTCGCCTGACTCGACGATGGAGGCCTTTACCCGGGACGGCAATCTCTGGGTACGTTCCATCGGCACCGGCGATGAACGCCGCCTGACTTCCGACGGCGGAGGGCTCATCAGCAACGGTTACGCCTCCTGGGTCTATTACGAGGAAATCCTCGGCCGTTCGTCGCACTACAAGGCCTTTTGGTGGAGTCCGGACTCGAAGCGCCTGGGCTTCTACCGCTTCGACGATTCGCCGGTAGGGGAGTTCCCCATCTGGTCGCCCTTCGGCCCTTACGGAAAGTTGAACCTGACGCGCTATCCCAAGGCGGGCACGGCGAATCCGAAGGTATGGGTGGGCATAGCGGAAGCGGACGGCAGCGGCCTGCGCTGGTGTCCCTTCCCGGAGACGGAATACTTCGGCATCCCGTTCTGGAGCAAGGACGGTAAGGGCTTCTACATCAGTACGATGGGACGCGACCAGAACCGGCTGGAACTCTGGCGTGCCGATATCGATGACGCTTCCCTGACGCAAGTCTATACGGAAGTCGCCGATACCTGGCTGGACTGGATTTCCGACATCCTGCCCGCTGAGAAGGGCTTCTATATGGTCCGCCGCTTTGCGGGCGATTGGGAGCAGATTTATTTCCTTCCCTGGAACGGCGGAGAGGCACGTTGCCTTTCGGACGGCCCCAACTGGGCCACACGGCTGCTCCGTGTCGATGAAAAGAAAGGCGATATCTGGTTTACGGCCAAACGCTCGTCCCCCCTTCATCCGGCGCTTTATCGCCTGGACCGCAAAGGGCGGGTGACGGAACTGACGGACCCTTCTTTCTGGGCTTCCAACATTACTTTTTCTGCGGATGGCCGGCGTTTCACGGCGCGTCTTTCCACCGCCGCCCAGCCTTGGCGTACCGTGGAGGCGGATGCCTACAGCGGGAAGAATCCCAAAGAGATTGTCGCCCCGGAAGCGGTTCCGGATGACCGTCCGGTTCCCGTTCCCGTCAGTATTCAGAATGACGGATTTGACCTCTACGCCTTGATTTCCTACCCGCGCGACTTTGATCCTGCGAAGCGTTATCCCGTGGTGATGCAGGTCTATGGCGGTCCAGGGACGCCCTATGTGCGCGATTACTGGGGCTCGCGCGATGCGACAGACCGCTGGTGCTACGAGAACGGCTTCATCTATCTGGTGGCGGATCCGCGCTCTTCCGGCGAAAACGGCAAGGCCGGTATGGACGAAGCCTTCCAGCGCATGACCGTTCCGGAACTGGGCGATTACCTGGCCTGGGCGTCCTGGCTGAAAAGCCTGCCCTGCTGCTCCGGAAAAATCGGCGTAAAGGGCTTTTCCTTTGGCGGAACGACGACGGCCATGCTGGTCCTTCGCTATCCTGAGGCCTTCTGCTGCGGTATCGCCGGCGGAGGCGTCTATGACTGGACGCTATATGACAGCCATTACACGGAACGCTTTATGCTGACCCCCGAACAGAATCCCGAGGGCTACCGAGAGGCCTCCGTACTCTCTTATATCGATGAATTGAAGCCCGAGGCGGTGGGCCGTCTGCGGCTCACGCACGGCACCGGGGACGACAACGTCCACCTGCAGAATACCCTCCTGCTCACGGATGCCCTGCAGAAGGCCGGCATCTCCTTTGAACTGATGCTCTACCCGGACGGCCTGCACGGTTACCGGGGGGCGCAGAAAGCGCACAGCGACGCGGCTGACGCTGAATTTTGGCGAAAAAACCTCTTATAAATATGGAAAAGTACATCATCGCATTGGACCAGGGGACGAGTTCGTCCCGGGCCATTGTATTCGACAAGAAGGGGAGCGTCCGGAGCGTGGCGCAGATGGAATTCACCCAGCACTTCCCTGAGCCGGGCCGCGTGGAACACGATCCTATGGAAATCTGGTCGTCACAGATGGCGGTGATGACCGAAGCCGTCTCGAAGATGGGTATCGGCTTTTCCGACATTGCTGCCATCGGCATCACCAACCAGCGGGAGACCACCGTGGTCTGGGATGCCCGGACGGGACATCCGGTCTGCAACGCCATCGTGTGGCAGGACCGCCGCACCTCGCCCTACTGTGACACGCTGCGCGCGCAGGGGCTTACGGATGAAATCCGGAACAAAACCGGCCTGATTATCGACGCCTACTTCTCCGGAACGAAGGTGAAGTGGATCCTGGACAATGTCCCGGGAGCCCGGGAAAAGGCCGAGGCGGGCGAATTGCGCTTCGGAACGGTAGATTCCTGGCTCGTCTGGCAGCTGACGGGCGGAAAGGTGCACTGTACGGACGTGTCGAACGCATCGCGCACGATGCTCTTCAATATCCATACGCTGACTTGGGATGCGGAATTGCTCGACCTTTTCGGAATTCCCGCGTCGATGCTGCCGCAGGTGCGTTCCTCGTCGGAAATTTACGGCTACACCGGTGCCGCGCTGCTGCCGTTCCGCGTTCCCATCGCCGGTATCGCAGGGGATCAGCAGGCGGCACTCTTCGGGCAGATGTGCATCGAGCCCGGGGCAGTGAAGAATACCTACGGCACCGGCTGCTTCCTGCTGATGAATACGGGCGACAAGCCCATCTTTTCGCGCAACAACCTCCTGACTACCATTGCCTGGAAGATCGGGGATAAGGTACAGTATGCGCTCGAAGGCTCCGTGTTCGTCGCGGGTTCGGTCGTGCAGTGGCTGCGCGACGGTCTGGGAATTATCCGCTCTTCGGCCGATGTGGAGGCGCTCGCCGCGTCCGTCCCCGACAACGGAGGGGTGTATTTCGTGCCGGCGCTGACGGGCCTGGGCGCTCCGTATTGGGATGCCTATGCGCACGGGACCCTTTGCGGACTGACGAGGGGGACAACGGCGGCGCATATCGCCCGGGCCGCCCTTGAGGGTATCGCCTTCCAGACGATGGATATCGTCCGCGCGATGGAAAAGGATGCCGGTGTGCGGCTCTCCGAATTGAAAGTGGACGGGGGCGCGTCGCGCAACAACCTGATGATGCAGTTCCAGTCCGACATCCTGGAAACTTCCGTTATCCGGCCGGCCGTTACGGAGACCACCGCGCTTGGCGCGGCGTACCTGGCCGGACTGGCGGTGGGGTACTGGGACTCCCTGCATGAAATCCGCACCCAGTGGAAGGCGGAGCGTACTTTCCAGCCCGGCGGGGACGATATGACCGCCGCCCGTTCCGGCTGGCAGGATGCCATCAACAGAACATTAAGCAGATAGCAAAACCGGAGAATATGACAGAATGTATTTTTGAATTGATTGGCACTTTGGTATTGGTGCTGCTGGGAGACGGCGTTTGCGCCGCCGTATCGCTGAACAAATCCAAGGCGCAGGGCGCCGGCTGGACCGTCATCGCCCTGGGCTGGGGCTTTGCCGTCATGACGGGCGTACTGATTGCGGGGCCCGTGTCGGGTGCCCACCTCAATCCCGTGGTGACCCTGGGACTGGCGATAGCCGGAGTTTTCCCCTGGTCCGCGGTGGGCGGATATATCGCCGCGCAGATGATCGGCGGTTTCCTGGGCGCCTGTCTGGTATATGCCTTCTATAAAGACCATTATATGGCTACCGCCGACAGCCCCGATACGATACTCGGAACTTTCTGCACGGCGCCTGCCATCCGCAGCCCCTGGCGCAATTTCCTGTGCGAGTTGATGGCGACCTGCCTGCTCGTCTTTGTGATTCTGGCGCTCGGCAAGCACGGCGGGACAGACTTCGGCGCCTTCCCCGTCACTTGCCTGATTATGTCCCTGGGTATGTCCCTGGGCGGAACGACGGGCTATGCCCTGAATCCTGCGCGTGACCTTTCTCCGCGCTGCGCCCACGCCCTGCTGCCCATTAAAGGCAAGCGGGACAGTGACTGGCCCTATGCCTGGGTTCCCGTACTGGGTCCCACGGCCGGTGCGGCTCTCGCCGCCGGACTTTATCTATTGGTGTTTTAGGGGCTGCGCTCTGCGCAGTTTCTAGGCCTGCGCGAAGGGCGCGATGACGGTCAGCAGGAAGTATCCGAGCAGGAAGCCCGTTGCACCCACGATGATGCCCACCTTCGTCATGTCCGAGGTCTTGACCAGACCTGTGGAGGAAGCGATGGCATTGGGCGGCGTGGAGATGGGGAAGAGCATGGCCAGCGAGGCGCAGACCGCGATGAACGGAATCATCGAGTACATACCGCCGAGGCTGACGAACTGCGCGTTGTTCGCTGCCGAAGGATCGGCCATTGCGGTGCCGACGACCACGAGGATCGGGACCAGCAGGGCCGCCGTCGCGCTGTTGCTGATGAAGTTGCTCAGGAAGTAGCAGATCAGACCGGCGACGATGATGACCAGCACCACGTTCATTGCGCTGAACGGGATGGCGTGGATAAGCGTAGCGGCCAGTCCGGTCTTGTTCAGACCCGTACCGAGGGCGAAGCCTCCCGCGACGAGCCAGAGGACGCTCCAGTTGATTTCCTTGATGTCATCCTTCCCGAATACGCCGGTGCAGGTATAGACCGCCAGCGGAATCAGAGCCACGATATTGGAGTTGATGCCGGTCAGCGACTCGGTCACCCACAGCAGGATGGTGACGAAGAAAGTAATCCACGCCACATAGGTCTTCCAGTCCTTCTTGCGCTCCTTAACCTCGATTTTCAACTCGATCTTATCGCTCTTGAAGGGGAAGAACAACTGCAGCAGCACCCAGGCGAGCAGGATCATCACAATCACGAAAGGAACCATCCTCGTCATCCAGGGGCCGAAGCCGATCTGGTAGCCGGCATTCTCGAGAGCGCCGATGGCAATCGCGTTCGGCGGGGTGCCGATGGGCGTGCCGATACCGCCGAGGTTCGCAGCGACCGGGATGGAGAGCGCAAGGCCCACCTTGCCGGTTTCATCCTCGGGCAGGGCCTTGAGCACCGGAGCGAGGAACGCGAGCATCATCGCCGCGGTAGCGGTATTGCTCATGAACATGGAGAAAATCGCAATGACGATGAGGAAGCCGAGCAGCACCATGCGGGGTTTCTTGCCGAAGATTCCCAGCAAGCTTTTGGCCATGACGGCATCCATTCCGTATTTCGACGCGACGATGGCCAGCACGAAGCCGCCCATGAACAGCATCACGACAGGATCGGCGAAGGAGGCCATAATGCTCTTGTAATCCACCAGGCTGCCGGCCTCAGGGGTGCAGAGGAAGGCAAGTCCCTTGTTGGATACCGTAAGCAGCATCACCACGATAACCACCAGCGACGTGGTCCAGTTCGGGATAATCTCGAACATCCACATAAGCGCGGCGAAGGCGAAAATGGCAATCATGCGCTGCTGGACCACCGTCATCTCCGTAATCCCATAGGCGGACAGCGGAAGGGCCCACAACACGATGGTGATGATCAGTACAAGCGGCAGAAGTACGGCGTACTTCAGATTCAATTTTCCTGACATGATAGCGTCTGTAATTATTCGGTTCAAAAATTGCGGCGCAAATTTACAATTTTTTTACTAAATTCGCGACTCAAAAATGGACAATTGAAGTATTGTAATGCTAACCATATGAGAGTTAAAGAGTTGTATGCACCTCCCTGTGCGGATGTTTATGTCGTTGGTGCCGAGCTGGCCTTGGCATTGTCTTTTAATCAAACCGAGCAGACCGAAAATCTGGCTTGGGATTTAGATGAGGAGGACCTTTAAGGATTACTGCGATGAAAAAGATTTGGAATTATATATTCGTTGCCCTGGCAGGTCTTTCCCTTCTTGCCTGCAACAAGGAAGTGACCGATCCTTCTACCTCTTCCGAGTATACCTATTTGATTACCATCAATGAGGACAGCAAGTCCTATCTGGATGGAAACCATATGGCCTGGGAGGCAGGCGACGGTATCGGCTGGTGTGCCTTTACCGGTTCTCAGGGTTTTAGCTACTCCGGCTATACTTCAATCAATATGACCACCCCGCGCTCCTTTTCCATTACCTGCCCTTTGGCCATAGGTCAGGGAGGTCATATTCATGCCTGTTCACCCTGCAGCGGTATCTATGACTCCGGAGAGGCTACGCTTTCCATTCCGTTTGAGCAGTACGGCACCATTCAAGACGCCATGCCTATGGTTTCCCTGCCCATAGAGGTTACAGCAACAATCCCCAGCTATACGACAACGTATGTCGGAGAGGCAAAGTTCGTCAATCTGGGCGCGGTAATCCAGTATAACGTGTTCACCAGCGATGCGACTTATTCCGCCGAACAGATTCAGAGCGTTACGTTCACTGCAACTTCGCCGATTGCAGGAGATTTCGATGTTGACCTTACCACCATATCCGAATCATCCATTCCCTCTCCTTCCGGCCTCAGCGATAAAAGCGTCACCTCATTCCTTGACAATCCGGAAGTGGCCGGAAGCAGCAAAGCCGACGGATTAAAAGTTTATCAGGTAGTGGCTCCCGGAACGCTTTCCGGGACGGTGACCGTCACCACTGACGCCGCCACTTATTCCTATCCTGTTTCGAATATTGTCTTCGACCGTGCCACCATCAAAACCCTTAACGTGGACCTCGCCAGCGTCAATGCAACAAGGCGCACGTTAGAAGATTACGGGACTTTGCTGACGGCGCACGAGTGGCAGTTGGTTTCCGTTGTCGATTACGAGGGTACGGAGCTTACTCAGAACGCGGGAGACCTTTTGACGCTCAACGCAGACTACAGTTTGTCCGTGACCTGCAATACCCTGGAGGACAATGTATATGACTATATGAACAACGAGTGGGTGGATTTCCGCCTGGGCTACTCCTCTTGGGATGACGTAAGCAGGGAATGGTCATTAACCGGTATCTATGGTGCCTGGCCCATCCTTTGGTTCTCCGAATATGCCTACCCTCTGGCCATCGTCACCGACTATACTTATAGCCAGGAATACTATGTCGTCTCGCTGACCAACACTTCTTTGGTGCTGCAATACGGGCAGCCTTGCATTTATACCATCACCTTCTCCGCTCCCGGCGGGCCCGAACCGGCCAATCCGGAAGACCTGCTGAAAGCCCACGAATGGGAACTCGTGTCGGTGCAGTGCAGGTACCCGCAGTATGAGACGGAGTTCTGGGATAATACGCAAACGGCGGGGAACAAGATCACGTTCAACGCGGACCATAGTTTCAGTTTCGACTGTGAGGCCAATGGCGGCAAGGTGTATGACTATTATGATGGAGGGTATATGATGGATCCGTATTTCTTCGGCGGGGAAGAATGGTCCGTTTCCGAGAGCAACGACACCTACTTCCTGGACTTCACGGAGCACGCATACCCCCTGGTCATCGTGGACGAACAGATGGACCCCCAGTCTTTCGAGATTGCCGTCCTGACCGAATCCTGTCTGGAACTTCGCCATTCCAACAGCTATTGTGACTACATCATCACCTTCGCCGTTCCCGGTGAAAAGAGCCGTATTGAGAGCCTGCTGACGGCGAAGGAATGGGAATTGAACCAGGTCACGCGTGACGGGGTGGATATTACCGAAACAGCGGGCAATAAGATGAGGCTCTATGCAGACCACAGTTTCAGTTTTGATTACAGCCCCAATGACGGGTATGCCTATGACTTTATTTGGGATGCCTATGCAACCCCCTATTCCTGGGGGACGAATAAATGGTCCGTGGCCTTCGGCACTGTCACCTCCCTGGTTTTCGCGCAGTACAGTTTTCCGTTGGTGATCGTCGGCGACTGTAATAACTACGACCTGCCCTATGAGATCGTCACGCTGACCGACAGCTCCCTGGTGCTGGAATACAACAACACCACTTGCGGCGAAGAAAGCGTCCACGGCCTGTACAGGATTAGCTTCACACCAGCCTCCTAAAGACAGTACTACCAAACACTCCGAATCTCGAACCTCTCGTTCATCGAAGGGCTGGTTCAATTGCAATCCTTCATTGAAGCGTGTCAGTCTTTTGTGCCGGCACCTGAATGATTGTCAGCCACTTCTCGGGGTCTTCCTGATTCCAGGCCCCATCCACATAGACGGCTCTTGGGGCATCGGCCACTTTCCAGCCTTCTTTCTCCATCCAGGCAAAAAGGTCGATGTAATTCTGGTACAGGCGGTCGTAAGGGCCATAGACTTTCATACATACGGCAGTAGGCACTTCTGGAACATCCTTGAACTTGATGATTGCCGAGTCTTTCCCTTTGGCGGTGACTTTCTCGCAGTACTCGATGTCGATGTCCTTTGGCTTGTAGCCGCCGTGCTCGATGGTGTAGCAGTACCCGGTATCCCGGTCCACAATCTCAGGCACCAGCAGGTCTATCTCCTCATAATGCCGGAGCGTCCGTACCGTAACGCGGCAAAGGCGTGAAAACTCCCCGATTTTTAATCTGTTTGTCTTCATA
>Ga0265298_10001413_pt1 | contig 35606 bp, 45 predicted proteins | sample AusTroGonzalo_MG_3_FD_193486 | JGI IMG/M metagenome (GOLD analysis project Ga0265298, IMG submission 193486) | Bovine rumen microbial communities from tropical cattle in Woodstock, Queensland, Australia - Gonzalo_01 | ecosystem: Host-associated > Mammals > Digestive system > Stomach > Rumen ...
ATTTATATAGAAGGAGTGGGCAATTCCTCTCACCACTAAAGATGGGTGAGTTTCTTTGCCTGTTTTTATATGAGGCTATGTCCATCCAAAGTGTTGCTGAAAAATGAGTGAAATTGTCAAAATCATGAACATTTCACTCATTTTTCTAGCGGTAAAACCACAACTAAACCCTTGTGGTATAAGGAGTTAATGGAAGCAGGGTTTAAATAGGCTTCCATAACGAGGAATTAAAACGGGAAGCGGCGAAACGATGAATTTCAGCTGTGTCGAAATGGAGTGCTAAGGTGAAGACGTGGCTCAAAATAAGTATCCTCAGGAGTGCTGCTGACAACGGTTACCGTCTGGCGATAGACGGTACGCTGATTGACCAGAAGCCTCCTGTTGGTTCATCCGACATTGAACTGAGTACCAACAAGCTAGCCGACCTTCTTGACCTCGACACCCTCGTGGATATGCTCAAGTACAAGAATGACTGTGAAGAGTTGAAAAAGCTCTTCTTCGTCTCCAACAGGGAGTTGTCCGACTGGGTTGACGCCAATAAGGGACGCCGTATTCATGTGGTCCAGCCGAACCAGATGATTAACCAAGGAGTATCCCACGACACTTGGCCGTACACGGAAGACACGGCGGAACTGAACGCCAGGAACGCAGGAGACATCTTCGTTGTCGAAGCGGGCTCCAGCACCCTGAACCACCTTACCCGAAAGGCTATCGGATTGGAATTGTAATGCGGAGAATGATATGGATGAGATGATTCCGTCCAGGGCTTTGGAAATCACTTTGGAATGGCTGGCGAAGTTCAACCGTCACGAGTGCTTCACGAAGGAACTCTACAAGAAGCTACCCGCCTATAAGGAATGCGGCATTCGCCGTGAGAAGACCGAAATCCAGGTGGCGTTCATCTGCAAGGCGTTGCGGCTGAAAGGCATCTATACGACCCCTTGCGGAGTCGCCTGGTCCCGCATCTGGGAAGATGCCGAGACCGTAGACCAATACCTTGAACGGTACGAGCCTATCATCGACGGATACGTGAAGTGGTGCGAAAAACAGAGCAAGAAGGGGTAAATATGATTGACGGGTTTAAATAGGCTTCCATAACGAGGAATTAAAACCGGAACCATAGGAGTTTAACAGAATGGACTACAATTTTACTTTCTTAGTCGTTGCCATCGTGATATCATTAGTTATAATCTGGGGCATGATTCAATCGGCGGTCGACGCGGTAAAGGAGCAAATTACGATTAAGTTTGGTGAATTTTGCCGCAAACTGGATGAAATGGATGAAGAATTAATCTATCGCCTTCCAGAACCTACAAAAGACCGTTTATTGTCTGAAGTCGCCAGGTGGGCCATCATAGGCGGGGGAGGCCTTTCTTACCATGCCATAGTACGCCATTTCAACATTAACCCCACGCGTGCGGACAAAATCATGGACCAACTTCACGAAATGGGCCTGTGCTCCGACCTTCGTACTGACGGAAACCGCGTGATGCTTATCGACATGGAGACACTCTTGGAACTCGAACGCGCCGGTGCTTTTGAGCCAACCTGGGCGGCCACCGGAAAAAATTCTTGATTTTTGGTTGCCAACTTATAAACCTTTTGCTACATATATATTGTTAGTGCAATACTGCATGTAAGTGCAAGAGGTTATAGGTTTAAATAGGCTTCCATAACGAGGAATTAAAACTACAGGGGGTTATAATGCGGGAACTGCTGAAATCGGCGCGGGTAATGAATGACTTGAAGATTTCATTGCCATGGAACTACAAGGGGCCGAAGGACCGGCTGCCGGGCGTCGAATACAAGCTGATGGCGCCCGAGTTGAAGCGCCGGGCATTTACCGGTTTCCGGCTATACAAGAATTATCCGACGACGAAGTGGTTAGTCGGTTTGTATAGCGACTTGGGTAATGCGGAAGGGGAAGTATGCTACCTCGAAAAGCACGAGAAGGAAGCATGCCCGATTACCTACGAAATTGTGGAAGTATTCCATTCCGGTTTAAATAGGCTTCCATAACGAGGAATTAAAACAGCCAATATTCCGAGGAAGGCAATATGAAATTCAATGACATAATGCAAAGGATATTCAACATAACGGCAGGGAACTATGTGCGGCGGGTACTAGGCGCTCTGCCGGATACATACGATGAATTCCGCTCCTACATGCTGGCCCATGAAGCCGACCTGTATAGGTCGGATGAGTTCGCCGAAATATTCATCAAGGTACCGATTAGTACACTGCCGGCTGTAGCCAAGGCGTTCTACGGGAACGGCAATTCCATCAAGGCCGGTGTGAACCTGTCTGATAGGGTAGTCGAATGCCTCAAGTCAGCACGGGAACAGTGCATCCAGGAACAGTCGACCTTCCCGCGGGCGGCCGTTATCGACATGACACTGGCATCATTTGACGTTGACCCCGACGCTTGCCTTGCAACCTGAGATTACCACTATGCTTAAGGTTTAACTAGGTTTCCATAACGAAGAATTAAAACCACCGCAACAATTTGGGTGGACATAGCCTAATGAAAAGGTCGAGATACAGTAAAAATCATAACGACCGGATATGGCAAATGCTGGAAACAGTGTTCACCAATGGAATGGCCATGTATTGGCAGAAATGCACATCATAATAAAAAACACCAAAAAAGACCACCTGACGGTGGTCTTTTTTAATGCTCTTCCAAGAAACTAGACGAATATTGTCCGTCGATAGCATGACTCGCATATCGCCCGGATTTGACCGTCGTTGAACTCGCTCGAATCGCCGTACACACTTTCGAAGGCTTCCCGGAGACCCTTGTCGGACACCGATTCGAAGTCCGGCACCTTCCAGTTGTCGAATATGTGGTCCTGGCGTTCCCGCTCGATACGGTCGGCCTCCTCCTGGGCCCGGATTTCTTCCGGTGTCCTGGGCTTGCTGAACGAGCTGCTCATGGCGTTGTTCGCCCAGAACTTGTCGGCCGCGTTCGCCTTCTTGTCAGCATCTTCACCCATCTGCATGGCCTTGGAGCGGCGTCCGGCGACGATATGGTTGATGTCTTCCTTCGTGGCGCCGATGGGCATGCTCGCGTCGTACTTGTATTCCTTGTTGGAACCGAGTTCGTCACGCCTTGCCTGGGCCGCGGCCGCCATGGAGCGTGCATTCGCATCTGCGGCAGCGTCCTTCTTCCCGGCCTCGATTTCGTCGGCGTAGGCAAGGGAATCCTTCAATGCCTTGTCCTTGTCCACCTTGGCCTTGGCATCGGCCGCCTTGTACTGGGCGGCAGCCTGCTTGTAGATGCCCTTTGCTGCGGAACGGACCTCGTCGGCAGTGGCGAACGAAGTGTCGGTGCTCATGGCCCGCTCGATTGCCGGCTTTAGACGGAAATCGACCCAGGCATCAACCTTGCCGGGGTCGGTCTCAGCTACCTTGATGACTGTATTGGAGGCGGAATCGAACCCGGCATCGGCGGCCCGGATTCCGGCTGCGCGTTCCTCGTCGGCCTTCACCTGCTCCGGAGTACGGGTTGCCCCGGGATGGGCCCCGGTATGGGTGCCGCCGAACGTGTTGAGCGCCTGCTTCTTGCCAAGGCTGGCCGTCAGCCTGTCAAATATGCCCTCGAACTCCGGTGAGTGGAACAGCTTCCTGGCCTCCCTGAAATCCGCCTTCTTTGCTTCCGGCGCAGCAGCTTCGAGCCTCGCCAGGTACATGTCGAAACACTTGTTCTTGTCCATATAGGTCCCCATGTTAAAATGGATGTTTTTACTACCGGAGTTTATATGGGGACCTGGACTAACGAGGATGCTAACGTGGCTTTCCGGGCAACAGGCCTTTGTCGAAATCGGTATATTCCATCGACATGCCGGAACCGCCAGGGTGTCCTTCCTGCAGGACTAGGGTCGCCTCGCTCTCGGATACGGGCTGGCGCACAATTTCCGACAGTTTAGTGTGGTCGAACTTCACTACAATCTCTTTATCGCCCCGATACATGCTGGTACTCCTCCTATTCCGCAGTGTCTTCGGTCGTCGGGGCGATGCCCATATTCTTCTGCAGAATGGCGATTTTTTCGTCGATTTCACTGATTTTATTGTCGTACGACTCGCATGATTTGGCCTTCTTCTCCACAATGACGCTGCGCTTCGCGGTCAACGACGTTAGGGCGGCCTGCCCGACCTTCTTGTAAATTTCTTCCCTGGGTATACCGATGAGGTCCATCGGCACGCGAACCTGTACCGCACCCCTCAACGGATGGTTGATTTGCGCATAAAGGCCCGAATTGTCGGTATACTTTCGCCACTGGTGGGAAGACACCCATCTCAGGTCCCTGGAAAGCTGGATTGTCGCGGCATCGTTGACCTGCTTCCCCTGCAGGGCCTCGAACTGGCCGCACTCAATCATGACACTGATTGCTCTCTTCAGACTGTTAATGAGCGTGTTCTTCGCCTCGAAATAACGGTCGAACTGTTCGACACCGGGAAGATTATCCATCTCGGTGGCGGCATCATTATTTTCCATTTGAACCTCATTTTGGAAGAAATTTCAGCTTGCTGACTCGCTTCGCATATCGCGAATTCTTGGCAGTGGCCCGGTCAGGCACTGTCGATAACCGAACCATTCGCCGTAGCCGGAACGCATTGAACTGGCCGGCCTTCACCACAACGCACCGCGGTTCCTGTTCACCCGGTAATTGGAAAAACACCCAGACCTCTCCGTTACCGGAAAAATAGCGAAGCACCTCACGGTTATGGGCGATTATCGAAACGACACCAGCCGTGTTTCGAGCAAAGGTGACGAAAAAATCTTCGACAGCCTTGGTCGCGATATCGATTACTTTACCTGCGGTAAGCATTTAATCTCCTTTGCATTGTTCACAGAATGCCTGGAAGTATTTGATGTTCCGTTCGCCGTATGCGTCGAGCGGTATGATTCCCCTGGACGGGTCGTACAACTGTCCCGTACGCTTGACCGTCCTGAGATACTTGCATAGCGACTTCTCCCCGAATGGGGTATCCACGTACTTGTACGCCCGGCCATTCATCCAGTGCACCGTATGAAGCCATCCTTGAGGAAGGCTGACCTCGATACACCGGATTCCCCCGGAAAGCACGGTATTGAGAAAGGAGGCCTCCGGGAAATACGCCCTCACGATAATCTTGAAAGTCTCTTCGTTCATTGGCCGTCGGCCTCCTTCTCGAACAGGAAATCATCCCGGCGTTCCCGGTGCTTCACAGCGCGGCGAATCTTCTTCCGGGAACGGTTGTGCTTCGGCGTGCTGGCATCGTGACGATGCTGTATGCTGTCGTTCTCTAGCGTTCCGCGCAATAGCTTGTTGTTCTGCATAGTCACTCCTGGTGGATGGGCGCAGCCCTTTCCTCGGAAAGATACTGCCAGCTCTGTGGAGGCCGCGCCATCCCGATTTCGGACAGCTTGATGGGCGTTTCGTACTTTACCGGCTTACCGATGAATATCCCGTATACCTTCCCGGATTTTCCCTGGTAGTCCTGCAGCTCGTCGAGCGTGATGCAGCCCCGGTCTATCAACATCATCTTGTGGGTAGGGATGAGTCCTGGCTTGCGGGTGTCTATGGAAAACCTCCCGTACAGGTAGAAGTGCCCGGTAATCAGCTTCACCGGGGAACTTTCGTACAGGAAGACCTTCGTCGGGTACCTCACAGCGGGTGTCGTCTTTCTCCACTCCACGGTCTTGGTGCCGGCATATATCATGTCGGCATACCGTGGCTTTATCGACATCAGGGCATAATATTCTTGATGCATTTGGGCTTCCTCAGTACCTTCCCGCCAAGCTTCTCGTACTCGACCAGCAGGAGATGTATCCTGGACTTGGCGCGGAACGCGTCATCGGCGTACAGGTTGGAGGCCCGGTACTTCTTGATGAGGCTGCAGATGCTCTGCCTGGACAGCCCGACGAGCTTGGATATTTCGGTATAGTTGAGACCCTCGTTCGAGAGCGCGAACAGGATGCCGGCCCTTTTCAGGAGGGCCATGCGTTTAGGGGTGACCGTCTTTACGTCGGTCACCATCAGTGAACCGTCCTGCCTCTCGGTAATGCGTAGGCCCAGGGAATATGCGTGCGCCTTGCACGCCTCTGGGGACCTTCCCTTGACGGTACCCTTTTCCCGGAGTTCCTTGTTCTCGTCGGGCGTCCACTTGTGGCGCCCGGTGGGCGATGGCGGAGGGGGGATGCCTAGGAGTTTCGCCTTCAGATATGCCTGCGAGTATGTCCTGGTTTCCGGTATCTGGCCGTTGCGGAGGGCGGCCTCCTCGGGGTCGGTCCACGTATTCCTGACTCGCTTCACGTATTCCTTTGCCATGTTTCAATCCTGTCGGTCCATGGGTTGTTGGGAGAATTTAATTCTTGCACGCCGGGATGTACTTGAAGATGTTCTTGATTCGGATGAGCTCCTTCGTTATGGTCTCCACCTCCTCGCGACTGGCGCCGTTCCCGTCGACGTTTAGCTTCCGCAGCGCGAATATGAGGCTTTTCGTTAGGTTGTACCCGTTGACCGACATCTCGTTCCGGTCGAAGGGCAGGACGGCGAATCCGTTCTCGTCATCTTTGATATTCTTCCAGAATTCCGGCTTCTCGTGCTCGAAAATAGGGTACTGCTTCACCCTCGGGAGTTCGGCCTCGTGTTTCCGGGCGTTCGCCGGTTTCTTCTTGCCGTTAAAGATGAATCTCAAAATCTTGGTACACATGAATTGTCCTTTTTGGTTAATGTTGTGACTGTTCGGCTGAGTCCGCGATGTCGAGCACCTCCCCGAGGTCCCCGAACTCCATGTCGGTGTCGAGACGCTGCAGCTGGTCCACGGTGGCCCTGTCGAACCTGACGTCGACGAACACCTGGATTCCGTCCTTGTCCACGTTGGCGAGGAAGCGGAGCAGGTTGGTTCTCCCCTCTCCGGTGAAGCAGTTCACCGGGATGGTGAGGGAATCCCCGGAACCGGCACGGTCGTCTATGCCGGACATGTGCACGTAGTTCGCGAACTTGGCGCGGGCCTCCTTGCGGAGGGACAGCACCGTCCCCGGGTCCTCGTTTTCCGTCTGCGGATACATGGAAGTCTTGCAACGGTTGAAAAAGAACGTGACCGGGTTGATGTCGGGAGGAGTCGAGTAGATGAAGAACGTGGAGTCCAGCTTGCCCGTAATTTCCCACACGAACGGGTCGGGGTCGCGGCGCCCGTTAGCGTCCTTGAACCTGATGGTGAGCGTGTCCAGGTTCCTCTCGTACCCCGTGCACTTCGACAGGGGCATGTCCGGCGTGCCGTCGGTGAAGGAAACCGTGATAGAATACCGGTTCTCCGGGAAATGGCTGACAATCAGCTGTATCCCGTTTGGCTCAATCCACCTGTGGCCCAGCGGCCCGAAACGATTCCTGTATGCCATATGTGCATCTCCCGTAAATGGTTACGTTGCAAATATAGCAAAATGCCCATCCTGCGTGTGCAGGATGGGCTACCCACTGTAAACAAAATTTTTATCATTTCTCATCAAAATTATATAAATTTACTCACGCATAGTTATAAACTTTAATCAGGACAACCACAATGAAGCGTATGAAAGTAGTGCGAGTAACAAAGGACGAGGTCGAGTTCGACGACGGAAGCATCCAGCCGATGATGTTCGAGCTGGACTATGTCCCTACCGTGGAACAGATGCAGGAACTCTGGGACAATGCGGCCAACTGTCTAGGTATCGAGGTTGAGGATGGGGAAGAAAGTCAGCATCAGCAAGGCAAGTGAGATACTGGGCGTTTCCAAAAGCACCTTGCGCCGTTGGGACGAGGAAGGTCGGTTGAAGCCAATCCGTAAAGAGAAGGGTGGTCATCGCCGTTATGATACCGATGTATTGGATGCCTACCAAGGAATTGCCAAGGAGGAATCTACCGATGACCTCGGAGTGGCAATTTACTGTCGGGTATCCTCGGCAGACCAGAAGTCGCATGGAGACCTCGAACGGCAGAAGTTGCGACTGCTGGAATACTGCGCTACCCAGCATTATCGGGTGGACTATATCATGGACGAAGTTGGCTCCGGCATGAACGACAAACGCAAGAAGCTCCGCAAGCTGATGAAACTGGCTAGGGAACACAAGTTCAATAAGCTGGTTATAGAACGCTGCGACCGCCTCACCAGGTTCAACTACGAGTTCCTTGTCGAATACTTCGAGTCGCATGGTGTACAGATTGAATACCTTGATGCCGTACTCGGCACATCGTTCGAGTCGGACCTGGTGAAGGATATCCTGTCAATCATCATGGTGTTCTCCGCCAAGCTGTATGGAAAGCGGAGCAAGGAAAACAAGTTGAAGATGAAGGAACTCAAACAGATAGGCGTTACCTAAAGGAGATATGGATATGGCATCGAAAGCGTTTAAGGCGGAAGTCCGTTCGCAAATATATAATAGGCTAATGAAGAACACGAATGCGATGAAGATTGCATCGCATCTGGTCAACGAATGCAGCGAGTTCGTTGATTATTGTTCAGAACATTTTGGCGAAGAACACAAGGAAGCATATCGTTGCGCCGTGGGCATAATGGCAAAGTTGGATTCGCAAAACCACCCGGAACGGTACAAGGAATATAGCATGAACTCTATGTTTGACGTTCATCTGTGCGCTGGGCGTATCATTGAACAAGAAAGCATAGTTGCGATTAGTCAACTGGAAGATGAGGTCATTACATTTCTTGGTAAAGGATAATGAGTAAGCACTGTTGGACATTGAAAGATAGGTACGAGTCGCAGTTTTCCGCTGCGTTCTATCCTATCCTGTTGTCCGACACGAAGCGTTCCGAAATTATCCATAGGGCAGAAGAAATCCGTTCAGTCCGCAATGACATATCGGAAGTGTTCTTCTCGGATATGCTCAGATTCCAGGACATGACGAAGTTTGAGGCGTTCAACTTATTCAATCCGACATTCAATACTCGACTGTCTAGCCACTACTTGAAGAAGGCAATCGAGGACGTATGGAGAGCCTACCAGCTCCGGTTCGACGCAATCCGCAAGAAGATAGAGTTCGTCAAGGTTGATGAATTAGTACCCTCCTTCTACAAGATAAATAGTCATGGCCATAAGAAAGGTGAATTAAAATCCATAGAGTGCCATACCAAGAAGACTGAACTCACGAAGGTGCTTACCTGGCTTGCACGATATGGAAAGAATGAAACTGTATACTGGCTGGAATCAGTAATTCCTACGGTTGATGTAACAAAGCAGAAGTTCTATCGTACTATCTTGGAAAAGATTAGGAAGTTTGGCTTTGACCGTCTAATGCGATTGGCTCTATCTAGGAGAACGTCTGTATTTGCCGAATACGAGAAGCGAGGCAAGATTACATTTGAATCGCTCACATTCTCTGGACGAAGCCGTATCAAGCGCCCTATCGTGGATGCCAGAAGGAACGATACCGGCAAGTTCGACTACTTCATCGAGATTTCCTGGGACTGGTATGATAATGGCTATCGTGGCGACAGCAAGAACACGCTATGCATGCCATTCAAGTACAACAAGGCATATCACCGTTCATTGAACCGCTACTGCAACGGAACCGACACTTCCTATACTATGGTTGTTAGAGGAAAGGACATACATGTAGTTCTCGCTAGGGACGGCTACCGTTACAAGAATACTGACGAAATTACCGAAGAAAATACAGTCGGAATAGATGTAAATTCCAAGCACAACATGTTCGCCTTGAGCAGTGGGGAGTTCATACCTAACGACGATGCCTTGATAGTCGACCTGGAAACCGAGCTGCTCAAGATAGACCGAAAGCAGAAGAACTACAATGCCCGGTTTGCCAAGGACGAGGAGCATGATGCGTTCAAGATTTCAAAGAAAGACAAGGCTCGCATAGAAGATATTACATTGAAGCTGAACGAGTCCAACAAGCGGACTATAGTTCAGCTATGCAGGCAGTTCGCTAATAAAAGAATCCAGCATATAGCGATGGAGAACCTTGACGGTTTCCAAGGGAGCAGACTCCATGCCGATGACTCCAAAGGATTCAATCTAGGTAGGCGGCATCTAAGGACTGGACTATCGTCATTGAAGGACGAGTTCATCCATATTGCACCTCATTACGGGCTGTTGGTTTCGCTTGTACAGCCAGAATATACATCGAAGATGTGCAGCAAGTGCGGTTGCATCGACGACCGGAATCGCCAGACACAAGAAGATTTTAAATGCGTTGAATGCGGGTATTCAGAAAACGCCGACACACACAGTGCAAAGAATATCAAATTCCGCCTTACCTCGACCGTGTTAAGAGGGCACCTGCTCGAAAGAGCTGGGGATAGCGGATATAGGCACTTCCAGCCAAAGAGCTTGCTCAGGTGGCAAGTAAGGAAGTGCCTAGAAAAATTCCGTTGCGACGGATTGTTTAAGCAGTCCGTAGAAAACCATTCATTCCTTACGACGAGTAAGTTTGAGTAGATTTTAGACAACGGTTTGTAAAGATATATTTACTGGCTACTTCGTCTTCGGGTAGTACCGGAGGCCGTCGTAGTTGTACTTTGTCGTCGGGTAATCCATGTTGCCGACGGCCACCAGGCGGTCTATCCATTCATCCAGTGGGACGTTGTTCTTGAGAAGAACGTTGGCATCGCGCCAGAACTTGTACGTCTCCGAAACGATTACCTCCTGGGGGACATTGTAGATGCCCATGTACCTGGCCTCGCCCGAATTGGAAATGAACATCGACGACCAGAAACCATAGAGATGATGTTTCTCGGCAAACATGTTGGCGTTGCACCACACTGCTATCACTCGGTCGGCATGAATATCGGGCACCATGCTGGCGTCTACGGCGAACGTCATCTCGTGGTCGTACTGGACTTCGGTTTCCGGCGCGGGTTCCGTCTCGGTGTCCGGCTTCACCATCTCGCCGAGATTTCCCGCGACATTGGCGTCTTTCTTGTTCTTGGCCATGGCATACATCTGGGCCATGCTCATCCGCGGCGATGCCTGTGCACCTCTCCTGACTGCCCTGGGCTTCCTGGGGACGGCGCATATCCCGAGCAACCCGCTCGGCGTTCCGTGTCCGCACATGATTAACGTGTCGTCGCAGTCGGCGATTGCCTTCCTCACGTCTTCCTTGGTGTAGTTTGTGTCCCGCGCCAGGCGAATCACGTTCACATCCGGGATTCCCTTCCACAAAAGGGGGATGCTCGCGCAGTCTACGTCGCCAGCGTCAGAATAGATGACCTGAATTCCCATATATGCCTCCGGATAGCTAGTTTATGACAAAGGGCCCGTTATCCCGGGCCCTTTTATGATGAAAGCGGGGACGTTAGCGACCGCTGGCGCATTCACACGGAGCCTCGTCCATGGGCGAGCACTGACGTGTTTCGCAATCGCAGGCACTTGCTTCTGTGAGCTCGTTGGGTTCGTTGTCGTTCTTGATGTCGACATCGGCACCATCGGTACTCAGCCTGGACTTGATGAACTTCTTGAGCTTCAGGGCGCCGAACACGGCGAGTGTGGCAACGGAAGCGATAAGGGTGATTTTGGTTTTCTTGTTCATAGTTGGTTTACTCCTTTTGAGTTTTAATGTCCCTACAAATATAGCAAAAATCATGGGAGGTGTCACAGAAGGTCGAGATTGCCGTCGATGTCCGCCTCTATTGCCGCGTCGGAAACTCCGTCGACCGGTTTCCCGGAAAGCATCCTGCGGGAAGCGTCGGCCACATACTTGCGGGTCTCCGCAGACAGTCCTAGTTCCGGCTCTGCCGAAATCAGTGTAGAGAGTACGAATACGGCGAGTTCCGGCTGTACGATGGACTCGTCGAATGCCGGGTCTTCCACGTTTGTCGAACACCCGAGCGAACTGAACAGCGCGTTTATGCAAGCGGTACGGTTATCCGCGCCGAGTGTATCTATTGCGTCACGCAAGGCTTCTTTAGCGGTCATTGTATTTCTCCTTGAAACTTTTCCTTCCTGTCGACAACGACGGCCGAGACGATTGTTCCGGGACGGCCGATTCCGTAATGGTCGACTTCCCACTTGTGCACTATGTCCACGGCAATGGTATTTTCGTGATGGCCGGCCAGGAATCTCAACTTCCTGTTTCCGCTCTGCCTCAACGTTATCGATTTCTCGATGCGGAAGCCGCTTCCGATAAGCTCGGCCTCCACGTCGGTGTACCTGCGGTCCTTTACTCTTCCCACGTATGACGGAACATCATAAATCATCGTCGTCGCTCCTCCCTTGCAACAGATTCTTGTAATCTATCAGACGTTTAAGTTTCTCCTTGGTGGCAGCCACGGAAACAGAACGGACGGTTTCTTCGGCGATTGTAAGGTAATCCTTGTATCCGTCATCGCTGGCCGCACGCTTGTCCCGTAGTCTAAGGGGAAGTTCCCGCTCGGTCAGCTCGCGTTCCGCATCCGCTATCTTTGCATCCACCCATCCGGTGTCAGGTACGTCGTCCCCCTCGGGAGCCGTCGCGGTTTCCTCCTTGGAAGGCTCCTGCTCCATCCGGGCGGCCTTCAAGCTTTCCACTGTGTCCCTGAACCGTTTAATCGTCATAGTTCCATCAGACTGTTCAGCTCGCCATCCAGGTCCTGCTGTTCGTGCTTGTCAATCTGGCCCACAATACTGAGCGTATACGCCATCATGCGCCTGAGGTCGGTAAGCGCCTGGCTACCTTTCTTGTTAGTGTCGGAGTACCCGGTGATGTGGCGGTACTTCACCTCTTCCGGAGTTACCTCCACCCTCCCGTATTCTCCCTTCCCGTACAGGAGTCGGATGTTTCCATCGGCATCCGGCAGTACGGTCGGCCACTTGTTAATCATGGATTCTAGGTATGATATCTCGGCGCAGAATCTCCCGTATTTTTCCCTTCCCTGTTTCTCGGTGAGCATGCTCACCCCGCCGAGACGGATAGTCGGGGGGTTCACCTCCCTGGAGTAGGTCACCGCGACCTCGTCCACCCCGAGCGTGAGCATCGCCATCTGGTGTCCGCGCCACTTGAGGATGGTGTTGTACTGGTCTCCCTTATCCACCTTGGAGGCGGTGCAGTTCGACGAGACTTCTGTCCACATCTCTAGCGCACGGTTCAGGACTTCCATGGTTTTGTCCGTGGAGCCCGCCGCGATATGGCTTACCGGTCGTTGTTGTACCATGCGAAATACTCCTTTTCATCGGTCGTCATTGCGAAGCTGTCGTACACGCCGTAGGCCTTTTCGATATCGGAAAAGGATGCGTTCTTTTCCTCGATGGCCTCGATGAACGCGTCCCGGGTAAGGATGGTCAGTGCCTGCTTCATCCGGTCCTTTGCGTACGATATCGGGTGATAGTGTACACCGGTGTCGTCGACCCGCATGAATGTACCCGTGCCGTGTATCCCGTCGCACATCTGCACCAGCGCGTCCCCGAGCAGCATGTCTGTCTTGTCAATGGCCATCCGGTTATGCCTCCGCAAGCGCGAACCCGTCGAGCTTCCTGATTACGAAGCGGCTGGGCTTGGCGAAACTGTAGGGAATCAGCCTGTCGGACCTCAATTCGACGGTTTCATTTTCCGGGAGGGGGGACAGCGCGGACACCACGTTGTAGGTGACATTCGAGGCATCATTCTTCACGACACGCTCGACCGTAGCCATAACCGGTCTCCCGAGGAAGGCGCATTCGTCGAACACGCCGTTGCTGAAGTAGCCGTTTGACTCGAGCCACTTGTAGAGGGCCTCGCTGTTTTCCGCACCGGAAAGACCGCATAACAGTGCGCACATCGGGCTGTCCGAGTTGATGCTGATGTCGAAAGCCCTCGTCGCGACATATGTGACGTTCCCCTGGTAATGTAACTGGAGAAGATACTCGCCGAACGTCAACCGGCATTCCCCGTTTGTTTCCTTCGGGTAGAGCATGGCCACGATGTGGCCGGGATAGTTCCCTGCAGGCAGGTCGATTCTCGGCGTGCTCATCTTCGTGATTCGTGATACTGGTACAGGCATGTAAAACTCCTAGATAACCTTTATTCTCGTTACGGTCCCGTGAAAGTTTCGCTCCTCCAGCGTCAGCCCAAGCTCGGTGATACTCCGGGTCTTCTTTACGGGCGTGGCGTTGGCAACGTCGGCCAGCGGGTATGGCTCGACCTTTCTTGCAAATTTCTTCATTTCAACATCCATGTCGAACATGGCATCCTTGTGGTGAAAATAGCACTGCCTCTTCTCCACCGACGTCTCGCCGTCCGATTCCTTGGTCTCCAGCATGAACACGCACTTGTTGCGCTTTACGTTGGCCAGTGCCGCCTTCAGGCTGGCTATCTCGGCCCTCATCTCGGCTATCACGGAACGGCGTCTGTAGTTTTGGGCGGGGCGTGTCATCCCTTACGCAGCCTCCGCGAATGCCTTGTCGAATTCCGGGGTACTTGTCTTGACGAGTCCGGTGTTCGACAGTTCGATAATCTTGGTCAGCGCTGTCCTGCTGCGCTGGGCGATTTGCCCGCAAAGGACAGAATATGCCTTTCGCACACTCGACCGAGAGTCGTGCTGGAACGTTCCCTGAATCGAGTTGTAGAGGTTCCACGCGGTGAACTTCTCCACCTGACCCCCGTCGGCATGCTCGAAACGATTCACCATCTGCTCCAGGGTGTGCGTGAAGTGCGGCGTGGGAACTCCGGGATTATCCTCCATCGACTCGAACGGGAGCGAACGGAAGATGCCCTCGCGAACGTAGTCCATGTCAATCCGCTTCGCCGCGAGCTTACGGTAGGCCTCGGCGGAATTGTTGAACACCCCGTTGCATATGCGGATGGTCTCCCCGAGGATGCGGAGCCTGGACTCGGCCAGGGAATTGTGCTTGACACTGAAGAGGCTGTTCTTCTCGGCGTGGTTAATTGCCGGGGATATCTGGTTGCGGCAGAAGAACCGGTAAGGGGTGATTAGGATGCTGCATCCACGGCTCCCGTCGTGCGCGTTCACCACGGAAAGGTAACGTCCCACTCGGTCGTTGCTGTCGCCAACAACGATGTCGTCCCCGATAGAAATCTGCGCGAAAACACCGGCGCCGTTTCCCCATGAACCGACATTGCGAAACTCGATGTCGGCCTCGGCTGCGATGTCGGAAATAACCTTGAATGCGTCCCTGTTCTGGATTGGCTTGTATGCCCTGGTAAACGTGTGCTCGCTGACGATTGTCCCGTCGTCGTTCCTAACGGGAGTGAACATCTTTGTCTTGTGGAACTCGCCGTCTTTTCCCAGGAAGGATACGGGTTGCATGGAGACGTCGAAGTCGAGCTTGTTTTGCTGCAATGCGGAAATGACTTTTTCGTAGGTGTTTTCGGGCATATTGATGTTCCTTGTGGTGTTGGATTTATCGTTGTTTAGGCAAATATAGCAATTTTGCCTCATAAGCCCTGCCGTCGAAGCCTACGGCCCAGGAGGAACAGGTACAACCGCCACCATAATCCGGCAAGCGGGCCATCCGGGTCGAACGGAAGACCCCTGTCGTCTATGTAGGCATCGGCCGACACTTTCCGACTGTACATGCGGCGTTCGTAATCCCTGGGTTGTTCTCCCGCGTTGCAGTTCACCCCGTCGAACTCAATGCCGTGCTTTCTGCAATATTCCAGAGCACGGTCGAGATACGAGTCGTCTGGATAATTGACACCGCCGAAATTTTCCCGGCAAGTCCACAGCACCAAAGTGTCGCCCATCTTCCTACGTCTCGCGAGCCATCGCGCCAAGTAGCCGTTCAGGCGCGTAGCGCTGTCCGGCCCGGGCCATGATTTCGTGGCGAGCGTACCGTCGAAATCAACGGCGATTCTTGCGGGTGTTCTGTTTCTTTTTATTCCCATTTTTCTTTTTCCGCTTATGAAGTAGGAACTTCCCGGATGCCTCGACCGTCTTCCCGCGTTCGAACTCGGCGGTTTCCTTGAACGTGTCCAGAAGGTCCTTCAAGTGGTCCTCCGTCGCCTTTCCGGTGCATATGAGACTGGCGATGTAGTCATGGTCCACGCCAAACAGGGCCTTCCCGTCAACCACGTAATAGAACCGCCTGTCGGACTCATCGTACATCATCCCGTAAGAGAGGCAGGCGTCGTTAATCTTCTTGACGTTTCCCTCGTTCTTGAGGTAATTGTACACCTTCTCGTCCATCTTGGCCGAGTCCAGCATCGCCCGCAGCTGGTTCTCCACCTGCAGTCGCTCGTAGTAGCCATCATCCTTGAGCCACGGAACGGTAAATTCCATCCCGAACCCGGACGGCGAGGAATACCGGAATACCTGCATTCCCTTGTCGTTTACACCACGTCGCAGTCCTAGCCGGGATGCCATGGCTGTCACCGCCTTTGAATCCATCGCGTTATTCATCTGTTTTGCCTCCCACTTTTCGACATAACACATGGCTCCGGCCTATTCTTCCTTGGCCGCATTCCTGATAAGGGTGAGCAACTTGGGAACCGCTATCGTTATCAGCTTTTCCCACTTGGGGCCGTCGTCGCGGCCGTTTCCCTGCTTTGCCTGCTCCTTCCTGAGGTCGGCCTCCCTCAAGGCCGGGCGAATCTTCAGGTGATACAGGCTGCTCACTATCTCCGGCGGGCACAGCGCCATGAACTTGAACAGGTTGGTCGCGTATTTCTTGGCCGTGTCGCTCGGGCCGTCATGCTTGTCATTCCACAGGACTTTCTCGTTGGCCGCGAGGTAATCCATAATCTCTTCTCCTAGGAGGGAGAGACCGGCAACGTCATGCTCCGTCATGTCCTTGATTTTGAGCGTGAGCTCCCCGTTCGCGTCCCATGCGGTCTTGGTCGCGGGCATTAGGACGCGTTCCGGCGACATCATGTTCTTGTAGGAATAGTAGAACATGGTAAACCGTTCGGCGAAGCCGACACCGACACGTCCGGCGACAAGGGCGTAAAGGAAATTTTCGGCATCTGGGTACTGTTCCGGGTCGAACCTGGAAATTCCGGTCCCCTTGAAGTTCTCGCCGTTCTTTAGGTGGAGGGCCAGCTTGTGGACCTGGCGCCGGCACGGAAGAACATGGTGGTAGAATTGTCCCTTGGAATCCTGCACGTTCTTGTCGTTCTTGAACGTGTCGAGGTCGTCCGGGTGACGCCTGATGTACTCGAGCAATATCTTGTGGAGTCCCTCACGCCGGCCGAATGCAAGCCATTCTTCCACGGTAGGCTCGAGCTGTATGACCTGGAACCTCGCCCGGTGGGCTGGGTCCATCTCGACGACCTGATAGAGTTGGCCGTATTCAGGGTTGATTGCACCCATGACGTAGCTGCCGGGTGCGAGAGTAAGGTCGCCAATGCGCATGTCGGTCGCGAGGCGCATCAGTCCTTTCATGATGTTCCTGTTCCTGTTCACTTCGTCGAGCAGGAGAACGCAAGGCTTGTCCGGTCCAGGATACCATGAAGGCGGCTTGTATACAGTTCGACCGGAGTCAAAGTCCGGGAGGCCGAACACGTCGACCATGTCGGAGCCTTCGGATACCTGTATAGTGTGTAAATCGAGATGGACAATGTTTTTGGCGAAATACTCGCATATCGTTGTCTTGCCGATACCGGTATCGCCTTCCAGCAGGACGGCTGAGCCCGGCCCGCATATTTCCATCATGTCAAAGAATTGCGCGAAGCTGATTCCCTTTATGTCGGTTACCATATTTCATTCCATAGGTTTTTCTGTAAATATAGTAAAAATCCCGGCTTTCCGGGATTCTTTTTCGACAACTAATTGTCACTCGCCAAACTTTTGTCTCATTATGAACAGGCGGGTGGTGAAATACAGGGCGGCCGTATAGTTACCGTACAGCGGCCACTGTATTTCGCCGGTCTGCAGGTTAGTCCATGCCACAAAGATGAGAGCACCGATGTTACCGGTATAAGCCAGCACGAAGTACCCGTATGTCAGCCCGGTCTTGTGTGTACGCTTCGCATTGATATATTGCGGCACGAGGTTGCAGCCAAACGAAATTGCGGACAGGATACCGACTAACCAACAAAACACTCCGAGCGCGTACATCTAGGCGGTACACTCCTTGATTGATTCGTCAACTAGTTTATTGAACCACTCTTCGGTAACGGCGCGGCCGCGTTCCTTGTGGCCGTAAACGCGCATACGGGCCACCCGGATTATCCTGCCGAATACGCGGCCGGGCTTCACCCCATGCTTGCCGATGGCTTCGCTGATATCCTTCTTGGTAGGCCATTCAGCCTCGTACGAGCAGAACCTTTCCTCGTCCTTCTTGGAAATCATACACGAACGCTGACGAGACAGGACATAGTTCACGAATGCGGGCCAGCGTCGGTCGCACACGCCGTCAACCTTGTCCACGAGATTAAGGGAGCCCTCGGAATAACATTTATAGAACCGTGAGATAAAAGCCAGCGCGGATATGTCTTCGCGACTGCACTTGAACTGACGCATCGCTTCCACGGATTCCATCAGAACGGGGAATGCGGGAACAACCGCATTCCGGCCAAGAATGTCAACGAGGTTCTTTAACCATATAGGGGCATTGTACCAGTCCACCAGGTCGGAAATGTTCTGTCCGATGCCGGCGGCCATTAACCGAACCATCTCGGCGAGACATCCGATGCCGTACCCGGAGCACTTCTCAATTTCGTCATGGATGCGCTCCATCGACACGCTTTTCAGCCTGGAGGATGCAACCTGCGCAGCGTGGAAAACGTCGTGCGGTATCTCAAGCGAAAACCTCGCCGCGAAACGACACATTCGAACTACACGCAGCACGTCCTCGGAAAACCTTTCGCCTGGGTCCCCGACAGTGCGCAACTTTCCTGATTTGATGTCGTCGATTCCGCCATAGTAGTCGACCACATGGAACGACGAATCCAAACCCATCGCGTTCATGGTGAAGTCGCGCCGGGCCGCATCCTCGCGGAAAGACGAGGCCCAAGAGACGGAATCCGGATGGCGCCCGTCACTGTAATCCCCGTCGCTCCTGAACTGGGTCACCTCGTAATACTCGTCCACGCGCGAAATCGGACTACCGCCGCACACCAATATGGTGCCGTGCTCCTCCCCTCCATTACTGGCGCACCGGAACATCTGTTTCAACACGTCTATCGGCATGTTGGTCGCGATGTCCACGTCGTGAATGGACGGGATGGTGTTCGATGATTCTCCCCGTTCCATCCCCATCTTCCACAATACGAGGTCACGCACGCACCCGCCAACCAGCAGGGCGTCATACCCGCATTCCGTAATACGGCGCACGAGCTCAAGCCCGCACATGACGCGTGGAATCCTACTCGCCTCTGTCAATAACATGTCTTCGGCCATCGTCAGTCTCCAATGAAGTTGTCCAGTTCATCGGCGTAGTAACACCATTTCGGGAACGGAGCGTTGCCATGCGTCCTAAGTATCATTATCTGCTTAGGCTTGGCAGGCTCGTCCCATTCGAATTTGCAGTCCGTGAGAAACACAAGACCGTCGTACTTATACCGTTCCGGGCCCAGTTTCCTCAACACGCATTCCGGGTTCGTCAGGCCACCGCCGTATATCGCCATGTCCTTGATGCTCTTCGGCGCACTGAACACGGGACTGCAGACAGCATCCCAGTACACCAAGTCTATCATCAGGCCGTCAACGGTATTCTCCATCACGGTAAGGCACTTGAGCAGCGTGTCGCCCTGGTACATCGACCCTGATACGTCGACACAGCACAGGATATGCTGGGCCTCCTTGTAGCGGTAGCCCGGGGCAATCATACCGTACCTGAGGTACTTGCGGTTGCGACGGCTCCACGTTGCCTCGGCCTCATCGTCGACATGGCTCGCCATGAACTTCCGGAACATGGCCTCCTTGTCGACCTTCACCCTGTTGGCGTTGCGCAAGACGAGCGGAAGGTTTCCTCGCATGCGACTGAACATCCCCTTGTCGATTGCGTCATTCACGGTCGAGGTAGTGCGGTCGCGGGCGACATCGTCCTGGTCCCAGTTCTTCAAGTCGCTCTCTGCGTTGCGCAAGGAAAAGTATTTCGCCATGCGGTCAAAGTTTGACTGCGGAGGAGCATCCGGTATGGCACTTCCCGGAAAGTTCTCGTCGATAGGAGAGCCGCTATTCGAGTTGGCACCGTCGCTACCGCCTTCCGAGTTATCCCCGCCCTCGCCGGAATCGCCCGGGGCATCGTCGCCCGGATTGTTCCCGGCCTGAGAACCTCCGTCCGCGCCTTCTCCGCTAGCGCCGTCGCCACCCTGGCCCTGCGACTGCTGCCCGCCAGCATCGTCATCGGGTTTACCATCCGGCTGGCCGCCATCTTGCTTGTCCTTTTCCTTTCCGGGGTCGTTACCGCCGGAGGACCCGTCCTTCGGCTTCTGGCCGTCGCCGGACTGTTTGCCCTGGTTTTCGCCATCCGAACCGGACGATTCCTTTTCCCCGTCTCCGTCGCCGGATTCGCTCTTGCCGTCTCCGTCGGAGTCGCCCTTCCCGGAATCCCCGTCGGAGCCCTCGTCCTCCTGTCCCTTTCCCTGGCCACCCTGGTCCTTGTTGCCGTCCTTACCGTTCCCGGTATCTTCCGAGTCTCCCTGCTGGCCGGAGTCCTGCTTTCCCTGGGAACCGGCCTCCTGCTTGCCCTGGCCGCCTTCCTCATTCCCGGAACCCTCTTTCCCGGATTTCTGCTGTTCGGACTTTTCCTGCTTCTCGGCCTTGTCGCCCTTGTCGTCCTGCTCCTTCGTTGCCTTCGATTCTTTCTCTTCCTTCTTGTCCGGGTCGGGCTCATCGGGCTGCTTCGCTTTGTTCTCGAACTCCTCCTTGAAAATCTTGAAAAGCTTCTCAAGAACGAGGTCGGTCTCCGGCTGGAAGCCGTGCTTCTGCAGGATAGGGAGGTAGTTCCAGTAGCTCGGGAACAGGCGGTTGATTATCTCGACGTTCTCCCGGATGTCCGTGTCTACCAGCTTCTTGGCGTACTCGGCAACGACTATGTCGCTGGCAAGCTTCAGCAACTCGACCGGCTCCTGCCTGCGGCGGTCGCAATGGTGAAGGCTGATGCGCAGGCATTCCATGTATATGGTGGCGGCGAGCATGGAGGGCTCGAGATAGCCTACGAAGTCCGGGTTGTACTCGATTATCGGATTTCCGCCCGTGACTCCGGCACGCGTTGATACCTTCGGGTCATCCGTCGGCATCACCTTGCAGTCGAGATAGACCTGCAGCATCCCCGGGGCGCTTTTCTGCATGCGCATGACGGCGCGTCGCATCGCCGTCTTCGCCCGATTTACCTTTTCCGCATCCACTAGAACACTTTCCCGTATGGTTTAATGACGTACTCCACCCTGCGCGAACCGATTCCGGGGCGGCCTCCCGAATAGTAAGCCGCGACCTCGGCAACGATTCGCCGGTCCTTGTATCCCTTCTTGGCAGACCTGGCGAACCTTACCGCCTTCTCGAACATTTGCTCGTAGTCGTACTCGCCATAACCGGGATAAATTCTTATCTTCTTGTACCAAATCCTGTAGCCATGCCTCTCCACGCACGACCACCCGAACAAGGCCTGTCTTACACGGCTAGATACGGGATTGCGCGTAATCGCATTGCAAATTTTTCCTAAAATCATGATGATATCCAATAAAAAAGGTGCAGCCATCACGGCTACACCACAAATATAGTAAAACTTTGCGTATTCGTACAGGCTTTCCGGTCCCTGGACTCTCGATGTCTATCGTCCAGAGACTACAATATTCCACCATCCGGCGACCGTTGGACATCTTTCTCGCCGTAACTTCTCCACCTCCCTAAGGTGGTGTGTCTCCATTGCACTTTGCTAAGCCGTTAATTCAGGGTCTCCGACCGTGCACTCTCCTCGGTCATTCCGAGGCGAACCAAGCCTTTAACGACGGCATCGGCTATTACGGCTCGGTCGCCGAGACTTGCGGGACGGCCGAGGTATTTATCGGTCAGATGGTCGACCATATCGGTAAAAGAACAACTTGTCTTGCGGCGGGGGCCGTCGAAATCCAAGTTTTCTCCCCTGGACATCCCGAGTTCCACCATAGCATCCGTAAGAAATTCCGTCATCGTGTTCACCGAACCCAAGTCAGGTCCGCCGAGTCCGCCAATCGTCCCGGCAATCGATTCCGCAGCTTCCCTTATTGACATCATACGCTCGCCTCTCGAAAATATGTCACTATTTCATTTCGAATTCCTTTGTTGATGTTAATGTTGTGGGCGTTACACCCTGCATATCAAATATAGCAAATTTCGATATGGCTGTATAGTTTCCCCCCGGAGCCTGGATATGATTCATCGCTTGCGTGCATGCCCGGATGGCACCGGGATATTCCAGGTTCACCGGGACTAGGTATGTTCCGGGAGGAAGGTCGGCACTTCCGTTCCGGTAACCCGTCTCCGTACGGGTTGAATTGGTCAATGTATCTACCGCCTTCGTCGAACCACCAGTATTTACCTAAATACTCCACCCCGGCTACATACTTGGTTGTCGCATCGGACATGTCGGTGTCTATCACGAGTGTGTCGGGGCAGCGATTCGGGAGGGGCGGCGTGTTTGGGTCAGGCAAGTAGCACCCAGTATCGGATGTGGTTATCGCATGGCACTTTCGGAATATCCTGCGGATTGCGCCTAGAATGATGGCGAGGTAGATGGACATGTAAATTGATTTCGAAGGCATATCTAATTCGTATTAAAGACCTATGTCGTAGCCGAGGCCGTAGCGTAGCTTCTCGCGAGTTGCTTCGTCCGCCGCATTCCATTCCGCCATGAAATCATCCAGCGAGTTGCCGGAAAAGAACGGGTCCCGGTCCGTCTGCTGGCTCCGGTAAACACATTTCCTACCGTGCCAGCAGCCACCATTGTCCTTTACTGCCAGGATGCAGGGTATACGATGGCATGATGTCGGCATGACGTGCTGGATAATCTTGGTCCGCTCGTCAAGGATAATCGTGTCGTCCTTGAACCACTGCATTTTCATTCCGGCAAACAACTGGTAAATCCGTTCAGCCTCGATATTAATTCTGAACCGGAAATACGGGAGGCCGTTCTTCAGGAACTCCCCGACGCGGGTGCCACTGGACGGGTCATAGTATAGTGTCTCGCCCTTGTCATCGAACACGCACGCGAATGAGTCGCCGCGCCTTACATACACGCCAAACTCTGGCGATTTGCGCCACGGCTTGAATGAAAGAATACCGACATTGTCGAACATCTCGCCGTTCGCCGGCTTTCCGTCCGAAAGGAATAGGTATTTTCCCGTTTCATTGTCCCGTGCAAGGTCGAGATAGAAATGGAGTTTCTCTATTTCTGGATTAACAACATACAGGCGGACTATCCTGTATCCACCGGTTTTCGGTAACCTGGCAGTATAGTTCTTGAAATCTGTCCGTAGCTCGGGCTTGAATGTTTCGACAAGCTGCTTGAACGCATTGTTCTCGTTGTGCAGCGCGTTCAGGTGCGGCAGGAGTTCCGGGTGGATGTCCTCGATGAATTGTCTGTATAGGTCTGTCATTCTGCACTCGCTATATAATTGAAAGCAAACCCGCCGGTTGGCGGGTTTCTTTTTTTGCTGTCCGGATGCGTATGGAGCGGAGGGCGAGGGACTCGAACCCCCAAGCCCGAAGGCGACGGTTTTCAAGACCGTTGACTTACCAGTTAGCCTAGCCCTCCAGAAACTCAGTAGTGGACCTTCGACATGAGGAGCGCCTCGCGGTCTCGCATAACCCGGTCACGTTCCTTCTGTACCTTGTTGCGGTCAATTCCTGACATCCTGGCGAACGTCCTTGCCGCCTTCGTCATTTTCGACCAACGGGCATTCTTCTGTTCCTCGGTCTCCTCGACCCTTTCCTTCCTCTGTTGCTTCGTGCCTTTCATCATCAACTCCTATTATCTGTATGCAATCATCGTTAAAACAATCGTGAAGCCGTTTACGATTCGAACTCATGGCCATCCACATCCTGCGAATCACTTCCTCCGGAACCTTCCTCTCCCGCTGTTCTTGCCGTCGGAGGGCCTCCGCAGGAGGAATCTCGAACCAGTACGCCTTTAGAACCGTGCCTTCGGGCACCAGTTCGCGATACTTTCGCCAATCCCTCACATGGACGTTAGTCGCATCAATCACGACGTCCCCGTCCAGTATGTATTCTGCAATCCTATGGTGAGAAATGAAGTAAACCTGGCCGTTCATATTCGGGTCACAGTTTTCATCCCCAGTAAGTTCCTTGCGTATGGCGTCCGTTGAAACCAATCTTCCGTTGACCCGTTCAACGAGCTTCGCAGCGTATGTCGACTTGCCTGCGCCGGGAATACCTATCATGATATGCAATGTGCTCATGGCACAAAACTATATCATAGCAGGATTAGTAGTCCCATCCGGTTTCGAACCGGAGTTGCCTGGCTGAGAACCAGGTGTCCTAGGCCACTAGACGATGAGACCGTGGTAGGCGACCAGTTAGTTAGATACACATGGAGACACCGTTGGCCCTGGCCGCACAACTTCCCGGTATCCGTTCAGACGTTATCGAATGCCCGACCTCCCCCTGTCCCCGGGTAATAACGGCCAAACAAACCCGCATCAACGCTTCATGCGGAAGCCTCGCGGTGTCCCCTGTCAAGATACAGTAACCTTGAACGAGCTCCTGTCACGTCAATGCGCTACCCGCGACGGCTAAGCCGTTATAAGGACGGCAGCCGCCGCAAAATACGGGGCCCCGTAGCGACACGGACGCAACTGCATCCGGAGTTTCACACGGTTCGGTACTGCCCTCGCCGTGCTAACCACGATAACTCCGGGGGAGAGATTTGAACTCCCGACCATCGACTTACAAAGTCGCTGCTCTACCTAGCTGAGCTACCCCGGAAGGTAAATTTGTTTAACAGACTATGCCCGTTTTCCCGAGTGGAATTCGTCGAGAATCTTGATAAGTTCGGGAATGTCCAGCTTGCTGTTCGTCATGCCGCGACGGACAAAATCCCTGATTGGAAGCACCGGGCGAGATGTCCAATCCGGTGAATTTTTAACTGACCATTTCAGTTTCCAGCCGGAGGGTGTCTTGGTGCCGTCAGGAATTGCCAGATTTGCAACGGTGGCTACGTTCAACCTGTGAATCTGCGTATCCAAATATTTATGGAATGGGTCGTCGTCGATATTCCCGGAATATTCACTCACAAGCCAGAACACCTTGTTCTTAGCGTCGCACAGGATAAGCGGCTTCTTATCCCGCTTCCGTTCGAGCTGCTGTTCGAACTGTTTCAGCCCCTCACCAATACAACTGAGAAGTTCCGCCTGATTGCATGTACATGACATCTTGGTCCTCCTTGAATTTAACTATCGGGGTAGCCGGATTCGAACCGACGACATCCTGCTCCCAAAGCAGGCGCTCTACCAGGCTGAGCTACACCCCGCAACCTAAGCCAAACGCGCTATAATGTCCCGGAGGTCCTTAACTGTCGAATCCGGAGTGAACTCGTCTTCGTCCAGTTCGATGTCGAACTCCGATTCCATCGCCATGACCAGTTCCTTCACGTCGCATTGGTCGCGTATCAGCTCGTCGCTAAAACGGGTGGACAGCGTGATTTCTCCGGCATTTCCTAGGTATTCCTTGAATACGCGCTTTATCCGGAGAAGCAGCAGGGCATCCCGCAGTTTGGAAAGGGCCGCAAATATGCAGAGAGTTATTCCTATAATGAACAAGAGCTTAATCATGTGTTCTTCCTCTCCGCCGAATGCCTATCGCCTTCCTGGCGCTCCTCGTAAAGCCCTAGCTCCTTGAGCAGGTCCGATATTTCGCTGAACTTGCATGTACGGGTCTTGCAGTCGGTCTCGATTGTAGCGGTCTCGCTAGCGGAATCGTACTTTATCCAGGCAGTCCTTCCGTTATCCGGGTTGACATAACGGGTCACGTCGAGCTTGAACCTGTTCATGTACTTCAGAAGTCCCTCGATATTGCGGAACTTCCATATAGCAAAAGCTGATTGGTTCATAATGTGTTCTCCGTTGTTGTCGATGTTAGAGGAGGGTGCAGGATTCGAACCTGCGAGGGCGGTTTTGCCGCCCCACCCCCTTAGCAAGGGGGCGCTTTTAGCCACTCAGCCAACCCTCCGGTTTAAAATCTATGTCATCTGAAAAGTATATCCCCATCAGGACTCGAACCTGAGTCTACGGTTTAGGAAACCATGGTTCTGTCCAGCTGAACTATAGGGACTAGTACCGTAAGGGCATCCGGCGCAGTCCGCCGAATTTGAGGGGCTAACGACAAATCGTCCGGCGGCATGTTTCGGGATGCCCAGTAGGGTGCCAAACAGGACTCGAACCTGCAACGGCCGGCTCCACAAGCCGGGGCTCTACCAGTTGAGCTATTGGCACCGTGTCAAACATACTGGGGCTATAGCGGCCCCCTAACGCTTTACGCCATGCGGCCGGTTCGCGGTCCACAAAGCAACCTTTCCCAGTACGGGAGCGGCGTTATGGCATATTGCCAAGAACTTAAATATGCCCAAAACACATTGGGCGAACATACTAAATTTATTCGTACTTCCTACAGGGCTCGAACCTGTGACCTCCGCGTTCGTAGCGCGACGCTCTGAAATTCCGACTGAGCTAAGGAAGCGTGTCAAAAACCTAATAACTGGAATTCATTTCCTGTACAACGTGTTTCTAGTGGACGGCCTGGGATTCGAACCCAGGGCCAAGAGGTTATGAGTCTCCCGCTCGCATACCGCCGAGCTCGCCGTCCGTGATGTGTAAGAACTTGTATTCCTATATCCGTAAACGTCGCGTCCTGATAACATAAACGACCAGGCCGAAGCCCAGGCAACCGATTCGCAGGTTAGCATCTCGACAATTTTACGGACTAAATCCGATACCCGTAACAATGTTTAGCTCCGGATGCTAGGCTCGAACTAGCGACCCCCTCATTACGAATGAGGTGCTCTACCAACTGAGCTAATCCGGAAAGAATCCGCATGGTTTCAAAACTCGAGCCTTTTTGCCTCGCGGCACCTTTCGGCAAGAATTCCCCGGGAAGGCTAACCCGTCGCACAGCTACGATTGCGTCCGTAATGTCCCGGCAGTACACGCATGCAATGCAATGCAGGGCAGCGGGAAAGGCGCTAATCAGCTCCGGAAGTACCTGAACCGGAAGATTCTGGCGCCTTTCCCAGAATTTGAACACTCGGAGGTCCTACGTGCCGTCCCGGGACGGCCTCATTGTCTCTTAAACCCAACGCACGGACGAAATTCCCGGAAAATCCGGAAACCCCGGCCGTGCAACTAGTATCTTAGTTAGTGTCCCGAACAGGGCTCGAACCTGTGACCTCAGCCTTCGGAGGGCTGCGCTCTAAGTCCAACTGAGCTACCGGGACGAGTCCTGGACGGCCGGCGGGAGGTACTTCCAAACACAAAAGGAACCTCCTATGCCGGCCGAAATTCAGACCGCCGGGGCGTAACTGGCAACGTGAGAAGCATTTTAAGGAACGCCCTATGGCGGAAAATCGTGACGCGGCGAACCGCGCTTCGGTAGCGGGGCCAACCGGACTTGAACCGGTAACCTCCGGCGTGACAGACCGGCGCTCTAACCAAATTGAGCTATGACCCCAGGATTATTTAACAATGTCTTATGCCGGTTAACCATGGTCCGGCGCCATGGGCACCCTGCTTTGAGGCGGGGTGCACTTCTGTTTACGGGATTCGTGTGTCCATCCCGGACAAATTCTCACCGTCCCAATCTGCGGCTGGAATCGAACCAGCGAACCATCGCAGGCATTCGCAGGCATGCGCCGGCGTTCCTGGCGACCGCTCTACCTTGCTGGCGTACGCGGCCATGGGACGGCTTAGCCCCGGTTAAGGGGCAATCTTTATGAGAGAGATTCGTAGCGGGGACCGGGTTCGAACCGGTGACCTTGAGGTTATGAGCCTCACGAGCTACCAACTGCTCCACCCCGCATCGTAAAAGTAGTTGGAAAAATGTAGTTGCGGGGGCCGGACTCGAACCGGCGACCTTGAGGTTATGAGCCTCACAAGCTACCAACTGCTCCACCCCGCTATAATGATAAAATTCAAAGATTAGTAGTCCCACCCGGATTCGAACCGGAGTTGCCGGAATGAAAATCCGGTGTCCTAGGCCACTAGACGATGGGACCGTGTTACGGACGTTCCGGGCCGCGCAGTCGATACAACCAACAAGGAGATGGCCATGGATAGCCAATATTCTGCGCGGTCCGGGACGTACCGCAATTCTTAGTTTTAGTTCCCCTACAGGCCTGAGCGGCCTATATCTAGCGGGTGCGAATCCGCTCGTGCTCACGTTTACACCAAGGGTTTCTCGTCCGGCTTCCTACCGGACTCCGGGCGGGAACCTCCCGCCGGGGTAAGTTTTCGTAAAAACTTCAAAATGCGAGTGGACTATCGTTGTCCACAACGCACGGTTTAACCAGAACCGTAAAAGGAATCGCATCCGGACTGTCAAACTTCCGGGAAACCTCTCGGGTTCCCCCAGTGCACCAAATATAGCAAATTTCAAGAACCTGTCAAGTTGGTAGTCTATTGTTTATATATGGTGGCACCCAAAATGCTACGGGAATTTGGGCAAAAATATGCTGGTAATGGATTTTTTATCCTTCCCTTCGCATCGGCGCAACACAAATATAGCAAAAACTATGGAAGGTACTGGAAGTCAAGCACTCTCCCGGATTCGAACCGGGGGTCGGGGCTTTGCAGGCCCCTGCCTTAACCAGCTTGGCTAAGAGTGCATGTAGTGCCGCAGATGGGATTCGAACCCATACGAATTTCTTCGCCGGCCTCTCAGACCGGTGTGTCTACCAAGTTCCACCACCGCGGCGAACGAATTATCCCCTATAGAGCTGATATCCCTTGCTAAGTCGATGACTATCCTCGTCAGGCAATGGACGGAACCATACCCCGACACGACAGTACCCCTTCCCGTTCTCGTCGGTGAACTCGGGGGTCAAGTCAGTCCGACACTCGTCGTCGATGAACCCGTAGTCGACGTCCTTCACCAGATTCATTTCCTTGGCGATTTCCTCGACCTTCATTAGCTTATTCAGGTTCTTCGCCTCGCAGACGGTCTTGACAAACGAGCCGCGGACATAATCTTCCATTGTCGCCTTGTCCACAATGAACGACGTGCGGTACGCTCCGCCCTCAGGAGTAGAGCTTGCCGCAATCAGCCTTGTCCAGAAGGCTTCGGAGCAATGCGCTACCATGGCCGCCAGCTTCCCGGGAGCCAGGTGCAGGTCTTTACGTATAATGAACAGTCTTCTCATAAAACTCCTTTTAGTCCCGCAAGCAGGAATCGGACCTGCACGCCTTTCGGCACGTGCTCCTAAGGCACGCGCGTCTACCAGTTCCGCCATTGCGGGTTATTGGCCAGTCCGGAGCTGACCCAGAACTTGATGGCTCAAAACCACCCGTGCTACCGTTACACCACAGGCCAGAAATCAGCGCTAACCCGGATTCGAACCGAGGATAGCTGATTGGAGGTCAGCGGTGTTACCACTACACCATTAGCGCGTAGAGCGGCTATCCGGGCTCGAACCGAAGATTCAACCATGGCGAGGTCGCGTGTTACCACTACACCATAGCCGCTTGTTAGTCTCCCAAGAGGGCATCGAACCCTCACGCCCTTTCGGGCACAGCACTCTGAATGCTGCGCGTCTACCAGTTCCGCCACCGGGAGATAGTGCTGGCGGAGAGACTCGAACTCTCAACTCCCTGATTAAGAGTCAGGTACTCTGGGCCGATTGAGTTACGCCAGCATTAGTACCGGCGGCAAGATTCGAACTCGCGACAATCCGATTAGAAATCGGATGCTCTATTCCGCTGAGCTACGCCGGTATTTAGTACCGGAGATGGGGTTCGAACCCACGACCCATCGCTTAAAAGGCGATTGCTCTTAAAACCAACTGAGCTACTCCGGTGGAATGCAGCTTTTGTTGGCAGGGAGCTGCTGCCCCGTTAACGCTTATGTTTCAGTCTCAGTTTCTTCATTTTCGATTTCCTTTATGAACAAAGTTTCTTTCGTCGGCCAGGAGGGACTCGAACCCACACGGATTACATCCAAGGGATTTTAAGTCCCCAGCGTCTACCGGTTCCGCCACAAGCCGCTAGTCCCGTGGGCAGGATTCGAACCTGCACGTCCTTGCGGACAGGAGATTTTGAGACTCCCGCGTCTACCAGTTTCGCCACCACGGGCCTATTGGGGACAAAGGATTCGAACCTCTACTACCAGAGTCAGAGTCTAGGGTGCTACCATTACACCAGTCCCCATCAATTTATACTCCACCTCCTGGACTCGAACCAGGGACCATCCGATTAACAGTCGGACGCTCTACCAACTGAGCTAAGGTGGAAAATGTTAGTGCCAGCTGTTGGACTCGAACCAACGTAAGCCGTAGGCGGGGGTTTTACAGACCCCTGGGATTGCCGCTACCCGAAGCTGACATAATGGATACTGGCGGAATTCGAATCCGTAACCTCCCGCTTGCGGGGCGGGCGCTCTACCAGTTGAGCTACAGACCCATGTTTTAGTGGACCGATGTCGGATTCGAACCGACGACCCCCTGTGTGCAAAACAGGCGCTCTACCACTGAGCTAATGGCCCATGAAGACCCTACGAGGATGCTAAGAGACTTGGACTCATCGCATAGATTCCGTTTCCGTAATCTACCGCCACCATGGACATTCGCACCCACGAAGGTCTTGTTAGTATTCGGTCCTGGATTCGAACCAGGAACCAACGCCATATCAGAGCGTTGCGCTAACCAGTTGCGCCAACCGAATATAGTGGACCGCACAGGAATTGAACCCGCCTCACCTAGACCGAATCCAGGAAGACCATCGCGCCTGTTGCCGGTACTCCTTGCAGTGGCAACCTTGCGGTGTGTACCCAGTCTCGACAGCTTGCTTCCTTTCGCCCTAAGCAGTGCCCAAGCTTCTAGCAGCCCGTTAATTTGTATGGATACATATGGGATTCGAACCCATGACCTTCTCCATGCCGAGGAGACGCTCTACCAACTGAGCTAATGACCCGAAGTGTTTTCGTGGGACCCCGGGGAATCGAACCCCAATAACCGGATTTTCGGTCCAGCGCATTGACCAACTCTGCCAGAGCCCCATGTTATGCAAGAAGGGCGGCTGCATCTGATGCAACCGCCCTTCTCTCTTGTAAACCTGTAGTCTACCTGGAACTAAGTTGCATCAGCCTCCGTGTTTCCTGCGAAACCCAAAATGGCAAAATAGAGTGCGCCCTGGGCTGCATTCCCTAATTTACACAGATTGTTGAGTTGCTTTCTCATCGTTAGTTCCTTTGTCTTCATGTTTATACCAAATATAGCTACAAATTCAGGATTTCCAAGATTTTTTATTGTAAATTTTCGGTTACAATTATTTCACGTCTCGTACTGGATATATCATTGCCGTTCCGCTCCCCGCTTTCCGCATCATGGAAATCGCAAACACGAAATTACCGTATTCGTCAGGCACGTATGTGGCCTTCGCATATATCACCCTGGGAATCCGCGGTAACTCCTCGCCCGAAGGCTGTAGTAAGGCCGGTTCCACATCCTCATCGACATTTTCGTCTTGCCAGTTGGCGTTTCCGCCGAGCACGGCCTCGAGCTCTTTTTGCAGACCGCTACTGGGAGAACCGTTTCCGCCGAACTTGCCGATGAAATCTTCGAGTTCAGCCTTGGTCTTTATCGCCTCTGGGACATTTACAGTAAGGAGTATCGGAGTGTTCGGTTCGAGACCGCCCAAACGAATCGTCGATGGAGGAATAGTGATAGTATTCCCGTATTCCAACCCTCCGATACAGGGAAACCTCAGATGGAAATCCGGCATCTTGTTATCGACGGCTATTCCGAAGCGGTCCGGGTCTTCCTCCTGAGGCAGCGGCTCGGTCGTGTCTACGGCCTCGTCATCGGGGTCGTAGTTGGTTTCATAATTAATTCTATCCACTACGCCTGGATGTGCAAGCTCCAAGTCATCTAGCTGTGCCCTGATAACGGCAATCGTATTCTTCAGCGTCTTTGTATCCGCGGTTAGCTTATCCGCGGAAACCTTTGGCGGCTCGCCGAACTTGCGTTCCATCGGCCCTAGCACAATCGCCTCGTACAGCGCACGACGAATGTCTCGCTTTCCCATCCTGGAATTGACATGCACGTCAGGGCACACTTCAAGCTTCGGCACCCGTATGTACGAGGAAAACTTGCTGCGCCCGACTTCTTCGTCATCGCAGAAGTAAAGGTCGGCACCCGAATGTAGCGCCATGGCGAGGAATTCCTCGACGGTCGGTATCCTCCATCCTTCGGGAAGCACCGCATCGACATTGCCCGTGTTATAGGCAACGTAGCCCGCCGAATCCTCATCGTCACACATGACACAGCATTTCGTTGGGCCAAATCGTTCTTCAGATTTGTCCGACGAATATGACTTTTCAAACCCAAGCGGCGTTATCAGCTCGTATTCCGCATGGCCGTCCGATGTCAGGACATCGACAAACCCCTGTTCCTCGTATATGGTAAACGCACCTACGCCCAACTTGCATCCCGGCCCGAGCTTTCCTTCTCTCATGGTTCGGTATGCCTTGCAATCTTCCAGGTACGTATCCTTCTCCGTGCGCTTCGGAGAGTTCAGGACCAATACGTCGCTGTCGGCGTAGACGTGTTCCTTGCCGTGAATGGTCACCTTGCTAAGCGGAGAATAGCAGGGGTACTCCACAATCCTACGCTTGTTGACGTACACCACGGGTTCATTAGTCGCGATGAACCCATCCTCACTGTCTTCGGTGACTCTCGCTCGTTCAGCTTCGGAGAGAATGTCGACGTGGTCAAGCTCCATGTCCTCATCCGCAATCTTGTGCCGCGTACGCCATCCGGCGTCTTCCCGTATGTCTTTCACGGGAACGTACGCTAGCGGGTCACGCATCCATTCGATTCCGTTGCGCACGACGGTGGGATACGCAATACCATCCCTCTCGTCTACGAAGGTGGACTCGGCGGCCTCGGAAACCATACCGTACGCCGACATGACACGGCTAACCGTACCCTTCGCCCATCCGAGAACGGACTCGTTCTTATTGCGGCGCATCTTGCGCGCCAGGCACTCGATATGGCGGCAGTCCGACTTCCTGAGTGGCGGGCACAGCTTGTAGAACGGCCCGCCCAGCAGTTCGGATAGCTCGCGCTCGGAATACTTGTTATCTCCCTTGCGCTCGTCGATATTGTCGTGCGCATGGTTCCATCGGTTGTTTACGTGCATCAGGCGCCCGTCTGGACCGATATCGATTCCCAGCATCGACTCGCCGTATAGCGGGTCGTCCTCGGTCATAGTCTCGAATCCCGGAAGAACCGCGAGATACAGCTTGACAAGCGATATGGACTGGGAACCGTCCTTGAAACTGCGGTGCTGTATGGAATAGCTCCTGAACATTGACGCGGAATTGAGGTGGCACCAGCCGTGGGGCTCGGTGTATTTGTAGTACGCCTTCCCGGTCTCGAAACGGTCGAGCCAGATGATTTTGTAGCGGCGCGGCCCGTACTTGATTCGGGAAAGTTCCTTCTTCAATTCCTTCCAGTTTCCAGCCACGGTGTTTCCGAACCGGCTGGTCAGGGCTCCGTAGGTCATCGTCTCGCCGTTGAGAACGAGATGCCTTGTATATTCTTCGAAGTGGGCTATGGATATTATTCGGATGAAGTCGCGTAGGTCGGCGAGCTGACGGAAATCTTCGTCGCCAGTCCCCATGTAAAGTTCGCCAAACGCGATTCGGGCAACGCCAGGGGCAAACTTAATCTTGCACTGTCCGTCGCGGAAGAACTGGCGGCGCAACTCTTCGTAGCAGGCGCGTGTCCATGACGACACGTTCCTGTTGCGGGCAACTTCTGAATAGATGGAGCGGAGCTCCTGCATGTTCGGCAGACCGAGCAGTACCTTCTTCGTATACCTGTATGCGTCGCCCTCGCTACCTGGGCCGAGTTCCTTACTAGTCATATACATTTCCCGTAACGTTTCACGCAACATGGGACGGGTATCGCGACCCGTCCCACGTCGATTCAAGCTAGCGTCTATGCACCGCATCAGGGCACTTTACAAACATGCCGCGCCGCGCACGTAAACCACCGTAAACCACCAAACCCGTGCCATTTTCGGCCCTTGCGGGCGGCCGAATCCAGCAGGACAGCAGCAGAATAGCGCAGCACCAATCGTCCGCTCCGCACCCGTTTTACACAAACCCCCTAGGTTTTACCACCTTCCCTATTGCAAATCAGGTCGGCAGCACGTATACTGATTCGTGCGATGCGGCGCATGGGCGCCAGCTTATGTCGAGCGGGAAAGGGGACTCGAACCCCCGACATCCACCTTGGGAAGGTGGCGCTCTACCAACTGAGCTATTCCCGCAAAGAATCGATGTTTCCCGGATTTTCCGGGCGGCATCATCAATCGCAATACAAATATAGCAATTTTCAAGTGACTGAATCGATATCGCCGATGAACTACCCACCGGCTAAAGACCGGTGGGTTTCTTTAACCACCGGTGCAACCAGTTGAATTTCCCGCATCACAGCACCACTGCTTTTTAGGTCGTCAAGACGGTCATCCACAGTTGGGTTCTCAGCAAGGCATAGCGGTCGCAAGACCACGGCTTCCCCGGTTCGCGGGGTACCTTCATTATCTAGTATTCTAAGACCTTCATCAAGTATGTTCTTGGCGGCATTCCAGTCCCTATCTATTACGCTACCACAGTCTGGACATATCCACTCGCGTTCGCTAAGTTTCAATGTATGGTATCTATGCCCACCGTTGTTGCATAGTTGCGAACTGGGGAAGAACCGTCCTACCTTAACGACCGTACGGTTATGCCATTGAGCTTTGTACTCTATCATCTTAGTTAGTGTACCGAGTGCCTGATTGGCCAACGCGCCAGCAAGACAATGGTTTTTCTGCATTCCCTTTATGTTAAGGTTCTCCATACAGATGATATCGTAGTCACGGACTAATCTGTGCGATACTTGATGAAGGAAGTTTTTCCTTCTGTTACCCAGTTTTTCATAGGCTGCGGCCAGTTGAATACGAACTTTCTCGTATCGACTGCCACCTTTCTTCGCCTTTGCTAGTTTCCTCTGCAAATGCCTAATCTTTCGCTCCGACTTCTTCTCGAAATGCGGATTCTTAATAGTTTCTCCGTTAGATAGAACAATGGTTGATTTGACACCGAGGTCGATTCCTACGCATTCGCCAGTATGTTCCATCTCTGGTACATCAACATCACAGCAGATTGAGCAATAGTAGTTGCCTTTTTTGCTCTTCTTGATTGTCACATTGTAGATTTTCTTGATGTTTTCGTGCTCGAATGTCTTGCCGAAACGGCACTTGACCATACCAACCTTCGGTAGTACAATGGAATTGCCAACAATTAGTTGCTTAATATCCTTATGGCACATGGCATTCCGGTAGCTCTGCTTGTCCTTCTTGGACTTGTATCTCGGATACTTGGATTTGCCGGTAAAGAAGTTCTGGTAAGCTTGATTCATATCCATATAGGCATTAGCCAGTCCTTGTGAGTCAACTTCTTTCAGCCATTCCCATTCTTCCTTAAACGACTTCAATTTCGGCTGGAAGGACATCTTGGTCTCTTCGTAGATATATGACTTGATTTTAAGGCACTGGTTATAC
>Ga0265298_10001414_pt1 | contig 35595 bp, 35 predicted proteins | sample AusTroGonzalo_MG_3_FD_193486 | JGI IMG/M metagenome (GOLD analysis project Ga0265298, IMG submission 193486) | Bovine rumen microbial communities from tropical cattle in Woodstock, Queensland, Australia - Gonzalo_01 | ecosystem: Host-associated > Mammals > Digestive system > Stomach > Rumen ...
CCGCCGGTACCGCCCAGCGTAAAAGCGGGCCTGACCAGCACGGGGTACCTTCCGATCTTGTTTGCGGCGGCTATGGCCTCGTCGATCGTGTTGACGCTCTCCGACATGGGGATGGGCTCGCCGATCTTCATCATGGCCTCCTTGAACAGCTCCCTGTCCTCGGATTTGGCGATCGCATCGGGCTGTGTTCCTATGAGTTCGCAGTGGAGTCTGTCGAGGGTTCCGTTCTCCGCAAGCTCCGAACAGATGTTGAGACCGGTCTGGCCCCCCATTCCGGACACTACTCCGTCGATTCCCTCTTTCTCGATGATCTTGGCTACCGTCTCGGCGTTGAGGGGCTCGATGTAGACCGCATCTGCGGTCTCTGTGTCTGTCTGGATGGTCGCGGGGTTGGAGTTCACCAGCACCGTCTTGTATCCCTCCTCCCTGAGGGAGCGGCATGCCTGAGTTCCAGAGAAATCGAACTCTGCGGCCTGACCGATGACTATGGGTCCGGAACCGATGACCAGGACCTTCTTGTAATCCTTCTTCACTGGGATCCCTCCTTGATGACATTGAGGAAATCGTCGTAGAGGAACACCGTGTCCCCCTGACCCGTACCGCCCTCGGGGCGGTACTCGTATCCGTATACCGGAAGCTTGGAATGTTTGAATCCCTCGATGATGTTGTCATTGAGGTTCGTCTGGGTGACTGTGAGGCCTGCCGCATCCACGGTCGCGGCGTCGATGCGGTGATCCTGCATCTGCGAGGTCATGCAGATGCGGCCGTTGATCTTGACAGGCTGGTTGCATCCGTGGTGTCCGACCTTCATCTTGCCGATGGATGCGCCGAAAGAGAGGGCTACGAGTTCGCATCCCAGTCCGACCCCCATGATGGGGAGCTTGTCCGAGAGCGCCTTGATGGTATCGACGGTCGCCTTCAGCTCGTCCGATAGAGGGCATCCGGGTCCGCTGGACACGATGAGCCCCTTCACTCCGGACTTGAGGACCTGTTCCGACTTGATGTTGTATGGGAACCTTATGACGTTGAACCTCTCCCCGATGGACTCGAAGAATCCGCATCCCGCTCCGCAGTCTATGACTCCGACGGTGACGTCCTTCCCATTGTCAATCTCGAGGCACCTGTCGACGGAAACGTCGGCCACGGATGTGTCGATCTTAGCGCGCTTGAGCTCATCTACTATGAGCCCGATGTCCGTGCCTTCCTTGACGATCTTCCCCTTCATCATCCCGTCCTTGCGGATCTTGAGCGTGAGTTCGCGGGTGTCGACACCGGAGATTCCAATGACCCCTTTCTCGGCCATGAAATCGCCGAGGAGGGTCCCGTTGTAGAAATGGGAAGGTTCGAGACAGAGTTCCCTGACAACGATACCGCTGACCTGGACCTTGTCCGACTCGTTGAATTCCTCCGCAACACCGTAGTTACCGACCAGGGGATAGGTGAAGACGATGATCTTCCCTTTGTTGGCGGGATCGGTTATGGTCTCCTGATACCCGTCGACTCCTCCAGTCAAAAACAATACTTCTCCAGCCTTCTCGGTCTCGCCACCGAAAAGCTGTCCCTCGAATGTGGTCCCGTCTTCCAGGACCAGGTAGCCTCCTGTCATCGAGGTTTAAGTGATTTACGTACCGTATATAATCCCTTGTTCCCCTGTATTACATACGATTTTTCGAGTTGTCGGTTTTCAGACATTTTCTAAATTCTAGCACGGTCAAAAATCTTCTATAAACAGAACCCATCACCCTTTCCATGCGCATACTGGGTGAGGACCCCTCCAACGAGAGTGTAAGACTGCAGGTCGAGACCGACGAGGATCTGTGGCACCTCTACAACATCATCGAGGTCGGAGACCTCGTCACCGCCTCCACCACCAGGAGGGAGGAGAAGTCCGCCGACAAACTCCGGGCAGAGAAGATGGAGAAGAAGCGCATGACCCTGGGCATAAGGATCGAGAAGATCGAGTTCTCCGAGGACGATCTGAGGCTCAAGCTCCTCGGGACGATAGAGACCGGCCCCCAGGACATAGGCCAGCACCACACCCTGATCTTCGAGAACGGGGACAGCATGACCATCCAGAAGAAGAGATGGAGGACCACTCAGATAGAGCGTGTGCAGCGTGCCGTGAGCGAATCCAGGAAACCGCGCATAGTCTTCGTGTCGCTGGATCAGGACGAGGCCACCATCGCCGTTCTGAGGCAGTTCGGGCTGAAGGAGGTTTCCACCGTCAGGTCGGGCAGGTCCGGTAAGCAGTATGAGGAGAAACCCTCGGTCGACGGATACCACGGCGAGATCCATTCCAAGCTAAAGTATCTGCTTGAGCCCAACATGCCCCTGGTCCTCCTGGGACCCGGATTCGAGAAGGAGACCCTCGCCGAGGACCTTAAGAAGATCGATCCCGAGACCTACAGGAAGATCTACGTCTACCACACCGGACAGTCGGGTATGGTCGGAATCAACGAGCTCATGAAAGCCGGCATGGGTTCCGATGTCCTGAGGGAGTCCTCGGTCGGCATGGAGCTGGAGGCAGTGGAGCAGCTCATGACCGCCATCGCGAAGGACGGTCTGGCCACATACGGCCCCAACGAGGTCATGAACGCTGCCATGTCGGGTGCGGTTGACAAACTTCTCATACTGGACAGCAAGGTCCGCGAACAGGACCTCGACGACATAGTCCGTGCCGTGGAATCGCAGAAGGGTTCGGTCATCATAGTGTCCTCGCAGCATGACGGAGGGAAGGAGCTCGCGGCGCTGGGCGGCATGGGTGCGATACTCCGTTACAAGGTATGAGATGTTAACGGCGTTAGTCGAGTTTTCGTTGTAGAGCATCCCGAGGTTATATCTAAGGCATGGTTCAAGGCAATCATGTTCGACAACCTAAAGGTCAATGACATCTTCTCCGAGAAGAACGTGCCCGCGATAATCATCTACCTCTATCTGTCCGGTCCCCGGACCAGATCCGAGATCTACGACAATGTGTCGACGAATGTCCGCATGTCCGTAAAGATAGACAAACTGATAGACGAAGGAATAATCAAGACAACTGCCGGGAGGACTCCAAGAAGGCCTATGATGACCCTGACGGAGATGGGTATGCAGTTCGGTTACATGCTCTGTGCCATGGAAAGGATGGCGGGCGGGAACCCCAGTGAAGGCAAATGGCGCGGCCTGAAGAGGACATTGGAGGACTTCGGCTACGTGGAGCCCTCCGGGGAGTGATCCCATCAGTCGTAGCGGCGGTTATCCGTGACGTGTACGGCCTTGCCCTCGAACCTCGGGAGCGTCCTGGGGAGACAGAGCTTGACCTCCGCCTTGATGTTGAGGACGTCCTTCAGCTTCCTGGAGAGCTCTTTGGACATCTCGCTGAGCTTGACCATGTCATCGGTGAGGGATTCCTCCTTCAACTCGACCTCTACCAGCAGATTGTCCATGTAGTTCTCGTTGGTCAGAGTGAGATGGTAGAACGGGGACAGCCAGTTGATCTCTCCGATGACGCTCTCTATCTGGCTGGGGAACACGTTTACTCCGCGGACGACGAGCATGTCGTCGGTCCTTCCGGATATCCTCATGAGCCTGGGGTGGGTCCTTCCGCACTTACAGGGGGTCCAGTCTATGGCAGAGATGTCCCCTATCCTGTATCTGATCAGCGGGAAGGCCTCCTTCTGGAGCATGGTGATGACGATGGCTCCCCTCTCGCCCTCTTTGCAGGGCTGGTCGTTCTCGTCAAGGATCTCGACGTAGGCCAGATCGGCCCAGAGATGGAGCCCGTCCTGTTCCTCGCACTCGAGGAACATGGGTCCGTAGAACTCGCTGGCGCCGTAGCAGTTGTAGGTCTTGATACCGGTGCGCTCCTCGAGCTTCTTCCTCATGCTCTCGGACCAGGGCTCTCCTCCGGCGATTCCCTTCCTTACCTTGGTGTCCCTCCTTATGTCGATGCCCATCTGGTCGCAGACGTCGGCTATGTGGAAGTAGTAGGAGGGTGTGCCCGCAAGGGCTGTGACGGGGAGGTCCTGCATGAGCTGGATCTGCCTGCTGGTGTTCCCTGTGCTGATGGGCAGGACGGTCGCTCCGATCCTCTCGGCCCCGTAATGGACTCCGAGACCTCCTGTGAAGAGTCCGTACCCGTGCATGTTCTGGACCATGTCCTTCTTGGTGAGACCGAATGCGGTCATTCCTCTGGCGAGGGCCTCGGTCCAGTTGTCCAGATCCTTCTGGGTGTATCCTACGACAGTGGGCTTTCCGGTGGTACCTGACGACACGTGTATCCTGACCAGGTCGTCATAGGGAACGACGAAGAGCTTATCGGGATAGTTGTCACGTAGATCGGTCTTCTTCATGAAGGGGACCTTTCTGAAATCCTCGAAACTGTTGATGTCCTCAGGCTTGACGCCCGCCTCATCCATTCTCTTATGGAAGAACTCCGATTTCTCATACATCTCGGCGACCTTCTCCTTCAGAAGGCGGAGCTGCAGCTTCTCGAGTTCCTCGCGGGGCATGGTTTCGATCTCTTCATTCCAGAAAGCCATTTTGAACACCAATGATGTGTGCTATCATTTAGCACGGTAGGTTGTCTATGATGGATGACCGATATAAGCGTTGCCCTCCGGTTTTGCCTGGCATGGTCTTCTGTTTTTACTTTTTTAAAAAACTAAAAAGTAAACTGCTATTTACTAAAATAATTATTTTAATTAAGTTATTAGCTTAACAAAATTATAGTATAAAGTTAAAAGGAAAAGTTTCCCCGATATATCGGGGTAAGATAGTCAAGGAAGGATTATGGATCCCGCGACCCTGAGCTTACCGCCTTCGAGGTACATGATGATCGCCTTGTCCCCGGGCTTGTGGATCATGTCGTCATCCATCTCGAAAGTGACCTGTGCGGACCTGAAGTCGTCGCCGTTGTCCACGGCCGTGATCCTGCACGGGGGCATCTGCATCCAGTGTCCGAGATGGACCACCATGCCCTCCTTCAGAGGCGAAGCCCAGAATTTGACCAGGGACACCTTTCCGGATACGGTGCGGCTCATCTTCACCGAGGGGTCGGTGGTGACCACGAATCCCCTGTCGAGCTCCTCCGATTCGATGCCCCTGAGCGCGAGACCTACGTGGTCCCCCTTGATTCCGTCGGGGGCGTCGATGTCATGCTTCTGGATGGACTTCAGAATGACCTCCTTCCTGGTGGGGAAGACGGTCATCTTGTCGTGGACCTTGAAATATCCGTCGATGACGGATCCCAGTACGACGGTCCCCACTCCCTTGACGTTGAAGTGGCTGTCCACGGGACATGATCCGCATGTGCCGTCGCCGGCGGTCTTCGCCTGGGCCTTGGCCATACCTATCAGTTCCTCCCTCAGCTTGATGGGGTCGTCCTCGCGGGGCTCGTAATGCTCCAGCGAGGTCCCCGCCAGGAGGGGCTTGAGCTGCTCGGGCTGTATGTAGTTCTGGAGAACGATGAAACCCTTGTCTATCCCCAGGGAATCGACCATGACTATGGTCTCCCCCAGGAAGGAATCGATCTTGTCGACCACCAGTATGACGAACTCAGACATCGCCACCGAATAGAACAGCGAGGACAGCTTGTCCGGGAACTTTGAAGGTTCTATGAGCGTGAACGAGTCGTGCCCGTCCTTGAACTCATAGAAGGTCATGTCGGTGACGGTGCCCTTCTTCCCTATCTTCCCAGCGTAGTCCTTTGCACCCAGTACGGCGATGTTGAGGTTCCCCATTTGATCAGATCTCCGATTCGGACACCAGTTTGATGCCCTCTTTGCCAATGACCTCGACGGCCTTCTGGGGGTCATCGACCCTAATGAAGAAGATCGCCTTGTCCTTGTACACGTAGGCGTATCCGTACTCTATGTTTATACCTGCCTTTCCGAGGGCGTCGGCTGCCAGGAACAGCGCACCGGGAGTGTCCTCCAGATACACGCCTATGACCTCCGTCTTCTTGACGATGATCCCTTTGAGTCTCAGGGCGTCGTAGGCCTCGTCCGGATTGTCGACGATCGCCCTCAGGATACCGAACTCGGTGGATTCCGCAAGGTTGAACGCCCTCATGTTAACGTTGCATTCCTTCAGCACCGACGAGATGTGAGCCAGACGTCCGGGCTCGTTGTTCACGAATATGGATAGCTGTTTGATTATGTTGGACATCATATCACCCTGTTGTCAATTACCCTCTTGGCCTTTCCTTCGAATCTCGGAAGCTCTCCGGGAGCCTTGAGTTCCACTGTGACGGCTATATTGAGGTATTTCTTTAAAGCGGATTCGATGCGGGCCCTGAGCTTCAGCATGTCCTCCATGTTGTCGCTGAAAGCCTCCTGTTTGATCTCCACCTGGATCTTCATGTTGTCGAGCGCTCCGTCCCTTGTGACGTAGATCATGTACTGGTCCCCAACCTCCGGGATCTGCATGAGGGTGTACTCGATCTGCGAGGGGAACACGTTGATTCCGCGGATGATCAGCATGTCGTCGGACCTTCCGGTGATCCTAGCGATCCTGGGGGATGTCCTTCCGCACTTGCAAGGTTCGGTTATGATATGCGTCATATCCTTGATGCGGTATCTGACCAGGGGGAACGCCTCCTTCTTAAGCATGGTAACGACGAGTTCGCCCTTCTCCCCGGGCGGGAGGATCTCCTCGGTCTCGGGGTCGATGACCTCGACGTACATGATATCCGCTGCTATGTGGATGCCCTCGTGGCAGGGACAGTCGGTGAACATGGGGCCGGCCTGCTCAGAGGTTCCGTAGATGTCAAAGGTCTCGATTCCCGTCTCGTCCTCGATCTTCTTCTTCATCGATTCGGACCAGGGCTCCGCTCCGAGGAATGCGACCCTCAGCTTGGTGTCCCTTCTGAAATCGACTCCCATCTTCTTGGCGACACCCATGAGGTGAATGAAATACGAGGGTGTGCAGGCGATGGCTGTGACACCCAGATCGAGCATGAGCTCGATCTGCCTCTCGGAGTTCCCAGTGCTGGCGGGAAGGACGGTAGCTCCTACCTTCTCACCGCCGTAATGGAGTCCGAGTCCTCCAGTGAACAGTCCATATCCGTAGCAGACCTGGAGCACATCCTCGGGTCCGACACCGGCCGATGTGAGAGATCTGGCGAGCGCCTCCGTCCAGTATCCTAGGTCGTTCTCCGTGTATCCGACGAGTGTGGGTTTTCCTGTGGTTCCAGAGGACACATGGTACCTGACGACCTGGTTGTTGGGCACGGTGAACATCTTGGTGGGATAGTTGTCACGGAGGTCCTGTTTATACATGAACGGGAGCTTTGAGATGTCCTCGATACAGTTGATATCCTCGGGTTTGACCCCTTTAGCATCCATCCTCTCACGATAGAACTGGTTGGACTCATACAGTTTTGTGACCAACGTCTTCAATTCTTCGTACTGGAGCTTCTTGAGCTCCTCAGGGGGCATGCATTCGATCTTTGGGTTCCAGAACATGTTCACCACGCTTCCTTATTATGTCCTATTAAATTAGGTTGATGTTAGAAAAGGAGAGTTATATTTAAAGAAAAAAAGACGAACCTAAATCTTGTAACGTCTACGAATATCGTAGGAGGATAATTTTTCCCGACTTGTTTTATAAACTAATATCTGGATTCATGGTCCCATGGAACTTCTGATCAAAAAAGACAAAGCAAACACGATAACACAGTTGGAACACAAGTTGAGCGACCGCAAGATGGCCACAGTCATCCTTTTCGAGGGCGCTGGCGGGATGGTCATGTCCCACATAGTGAACCAGATAGTTGCCGTGTTCGAACCCAGGAACATCCAGTACCACACCATAACAACGACGAAGATGCCCTGGATCAAGTACTGTCTCCTGAACATAGCTCCGAAGGGACAGATATCCATCTTCGACAAGGGATGGTACAGCGGATTGCTCGGGATGGATGACAGCGAATACTCCAGGCACCTCCTTCTGGCCAACGAATTCGAGAGATACCTGTACAACAACGGAGTCAATGTCATCAAGATTTACCTGGATATAGAGGAGGACGAACTGAAGAAGAACAGGAAATCGTACCCCGTAGGCCTCAATGAATCGGGAGAGGTCTTCAACGATGTGGACAAGATCAAGGACTTCTCCATCAAGAAGCCCAGAATAAAGGATATGCTCAGCAAGACCAACACCAAGTATTCGGAATGGAATATCGTAGAGGTCGGGGACTTCAAGAAGACCGTCAGGGCGATCGCAGATCTGCTGGACGATAAATTCACGGACCTGATCCAGAGGCCCAGGGTGCCCGAGACCTTCGAGATCCTCGAGGTATATCCGAACCCGAGGGAGAAGGCGGATTTCTCTAAGACCGTGAGCAAAGAGGAATACATCAAAAAGCTCACTAAGCTACAGGATAAACTGTCCGAACTGCAGGTCAAACTGGCCAACAGCAACAAGGGCCTGGTCCTTGTATTCGAGGGCTGGGATGCCGCAGGAAAGGGAGGATGCATCAAGAGGGTGACACAGGCGCTCAATCCCCGCGGATACAAGACGTTCCCGGTACCTGCACCCACGGCCGAGGAGAAGTCCCACACCCACCTATGGAGGTTCGCGAAGAACATGCCCGCCCCGGGTCAGATCACCATATTCGACAGAAGCTGGTACGGGAGGATGATGGTAGAGCCGATAGAAGGATTCTGCAATAAGGGCGAATACACCCGTGCCGCAGGGGAGATCAACCTCTTCGAATCCGCACTGGCCAAAGACCACATAATATTCATCAAGTTCTGGGTCGACATAACGAAAGAGGAGCAGTTGAAGCGTTTCAACGCCCGTGCGGAAGACCCCATGAGGAGCTGGAAGCTCACGGACGAGGACTGGCGCAACAGGGAGAAGTGGGACCTCTACGAGAAGTACGTCAACAGCATGATCAAGCAGACCAACACGGATTATGCGCCTTGGGTCGACATCGAGGGCGTAGACAAGAGGTACGGAAGGCTCAAGGTCCTCCAGACCATCGTGGACACCCTGAAGAAGGAACTGGATTGAAACGAGGGGGTATCCCCCTCTTTTAAAATAAACCGTTTAAACTTTCTTCGGTTTCAATTGCCAGCAGCCGTTGTGCTCTATGAACCACTGCTGGGAACGCAGGGGTTTCCCTTCCCTCTTGACCAGGACGTACGTGCCATCCTCCTTCAGCTCCCTCGCCTTGACGTTGTCCGCGAAGTGTATGTCCAGGATGTTATCCTTGATGGACTTCATAAGCTCCTTGTCCAGCACAGGGAACAGCACTTCGATCCTCGCCAGCAGGTTCCTGGGCATCATATCGGAGGATCCCATGTACATCTCGGGCTTGCCGTTGTTGTTGAAGTAGTAGATCCTGGAATGCTCCAGGAACCTGTCGACGATGCTGATGACGCGTATGTTCTTGGATACGTCCGGGTTACCCGGACGCAGACAGCAGAGGCCCCTGATGTTCAGATCCACCTTCACTCCGGCGATGGATGCCTTGTAGAGGGCGGCGATGATGTCCTGGTCGATCAGACCGTTGGCCTTCATGATTATGTGTCCGTTGCCGTTGGTCTCGTGAATCTTGATCTCGTTCTCGATCTTCTTCAGCAGCGATGCCTTGAGCGTGACAGGTGCCACGAGCAGATGCTTGTACTTCCTCTCGCCGTAGTATCCAGTCAGCGCGTTGAACAGCTCGGACACGTCCTCCCCTATCTCCTTGTTGACGGTAAGGAAGGAGATGTCACCGTACTGCTTAGCGGTGCTGACATTGTAGTTACCAGAGCTCATGTGGGTGTAGGTCACCAGATGCCCTCCCTCGAGCCTGACCACCTGGAGCAGCTTGGAATGCACCTTGAGGTTGACGGGCCCGTAGACCACATGCACCCCGATGGCCTCCAGGTCCTTCGCCCATTTGATGTTGCGGTCCTCGTCGAACTTGGCACGCAGCTCCATCAGGACCGAGACGCTCTTGCCGTTGATCCTGGCGGTCTTCAGGGCCTCGAATATTGACGGATCGGAACCCAGCCTGTATAGGCATATCTTGATGCTCTGGACATTGGGATCCAGGGCCGACTGCCTCATGAACCTGACGATGTTGGCGAAGGTCTCGTACGGGTGGTAGAGGATCCTGTCCCTCTTCTTGATCCACTCGAATATGTCCCCGTCCTCCTGCAGGTCCGAGGGCGTGGTCTGGATGAGGGGCTTCTCCTTCAGAGCTGGCCTGTCGATGGAATACAGCTCCCAGAGGTCCGAAAGGGCCAGGGCATCCTTCGTGGTGATGGCCTGCTCCTCCGAGAGGTTCAGGTTCTTGAGGAACTTCTGCATCATGTTCTTGGGCATGGCCGACTCCGCGATCATCGCCACAGGGTATCCCATGTCCCTTCCGTTGATGCTCTCCTCCACCGCATCCATGAGGTCGACGGCCTCGTCGATGGTTATCTTGACATCGGCGTTCCTGATGATGCAGAACGAATATGCCCCCAGGATGTTCATGCCGGGGAACAGGAGATGCGCGGAGTCCTTGATGACATCCTCGATCATGACGTACTCGGTCTTGCTCTTCCCCGCGTTGATGCGGACGAACCTGTCGACGGTATCAGGCACCTTGACCCTCGCATAGACGACTCCGTTGGACTCGCCCCTGAGCCTGAATGCCACGTTGAGCGAGTTGTTGGAGATGAACGGGAACGGATGGGAGATGTCGAGGGCAAGAGGGGTGAGCATCATGTGGACCCTCTCCTTGTAGTAGGTCCTGACACAGTCCAGCTGCTCCTTTGTGAGCTCTTCGATCTTCTTTATGCGGATCTTCTCCTTGGCAAGTGCCTTCCTGAGGTTCTTCCAGCACAGCTCGTAATCTGAGTACAGCGTGTTCATCCTCTCAGAGACCATGCCCAGGATCTTGTCGTTGTTGATGTAGTCCGGCGAGCTCTGCGCTATCGAGGGGATGTTGCTGAGGAGTCCGGGCATGCGTATCATCAGGAACTCGTTGAGATTGTTGTAACAGATGGCCAGGAACTTGACCCTCTCCAATAGGGGGTTCTCGGCGTTGTTGGCCTCGTCGAGACATCTCTGGTTGAACTCCAGCCAGGACATCTCCCTGTTGATGTAGTATTTCTTGTCGTAGAGGTCGATTTTCGTAGACATCTCCATCCGTCCCTTTAAATTAGGGATGTTAAGCACTTCGAGTTTAATAAAGGTGCTTGCTTAATTCCGTTTATAAAAACGGAGGTTAAGGCTTATCTATCGATACTATCGTAGCCTGAACGTGAACACCGTAACCGACGAACTCAACACCTTCATAGACGGGGTCGGCTCAATGATCACCGACGTGGAGGCCCACTTCGCCAACAGACAGAACGACTTCCGTTCGATGTGCTTCTACAATATCTACAACCGCGGTGTGCTCACAAGGGAGATCGTCACTCTGCTTGAAAGATCCGTGAGACCGTTCCAAGAAGGCGACAACGAGGCCCAGGAGGCCGAGAGGGTGATGATAGTGACCAGGGGGCTATTCATAGACGTCATGTCCTCGATAGAGAAGGCCGCCAAGGACTGCATACCGGCATACTGGATGAACGATGTCAAGGAGGAGGCACTGAAGGACAACAGCTACCTCTACCTCAGATACATCATCTACGCATCGGCCAAGAAGGGATTGGTCTCCGACAGGCAGCTGAAGGAATGGGACGCAGTGTTCCTGATGAGGAACCTCGTGATACACAACAACTCTGTTTCGGACAGGTCCATGGTCTTCGAGCTAGGCGACCTCAGGATATCAATGCGCCCTGACAGGATGATGAAAGGTCCCGGGAACACCTTCGTAGTGCTGTCCGAGAAGGCGGTGGAACTCTTCTACGAATGGCTCAAGGCGGTCAGCGAGGCCTACAGAAGATGAGACAAGAGGAACTCTGGGACGGCCTGTATTCGGGGAATCCCACCGCATGGAGAGGGAACACTGTCATCCCCTTGCCAAACTCCGGGGATGCCCTGGACCTGGGATGCGGGAACGGGAAGACCGTCAGCACCCTCCTGGACAGCGGTTACAGGGTCACCGGTGTGGATTTCTCATCCGTCGCCATATCCCAATGCAGGGAGAGATTCAGGGATTCGACCTTCGTAGTCGCTTCGGTATGCGAACTGCCCTTCGGGGACGATTCCTTCGATTACGTCACCGCAGTCCATGTGTTCGAGCATCTGGACGAGGACTCCCTTGTCAGGGCCGTATCCGAGATAGGACGCGTCCTCAAACCATCGGGCTATGTTTTCGTCCGCAGCTTCACCGAGAACGACATGCGTTCCAAGAAGAGGGAGGGCTCAGAGATCTTCTATCGCTTCTACGACATAGACACGATCACGAGGGCCTTCAGCGGATATGAGGTCGTGTCTTCGGAGATCAAGGAGGACAGGACCCGCTTCGGCACCGTCCGTTCCAGGGTCGAGGTCCTGCTAAAGGTATTATAAGGATTCAGCGAATCCACACAGCATGAAATGCTCAAAGTGCGGTTTCGATAATCCCGAAGACGCCCTGTTCTGTGAGAAATGCGATTGGAAGCTGGGGGAGACGTACATCCCCGAGGTGACCTTCAACCGTTCCGTCCTGTCCTATGTGGCATTGGCGGTCGGAATCGTCGCGGTCGTCCTCGCCGTCATGAAGCTCTCGGCAGTCGGAGCGGTCGCCATCGGTGCGGTCGGACTCATGCTCGGGGGATACTCCATCACGATCCCCAGGCTCATGGACGTACCCAACAAGAACGTACTGGTTGCCTGCAGCGCCATCGGCCTCATCCTCAGCGTCGTGGCCTTCGTCTACGGAATCTACCTGATGGTGTGATCCATGGCAGTCTACCGCGGGAAGTACATACTCGAAGGTCTCGACGAGATCACTCCGGAGATGGAGCACAACCTTGACATAGCCTACGAGATATGCCTGTCCTACAAGGACGCCTTCCCGTGCGAGATGTGCGGCAGATGCTGCCACCAGCCCAACATTGTGATCCGCCCGGAAGAGATCGACAGGGTCGCTGCCGCGGCGGATCTAACCCCTTTCATGTTCAAACGCAACTACGTCGTCGAGATGCCCGACGGAAGGTTCCTGATCAATAAGCAGAACGACGGCCCCTGCCCCTTCCTAAGGGACGACAATAAATGCACCATCTGGAAGGACAGGCCACAGATCTGCGACGACTTCCCTTATGCCGTGTCCATGTTCATGAGCAGGGTATACCTGGCCCTGACCAATCCCGACGCGGACATAATGAAGCTCACATCCTACATGGATATGAAATGGCCCTGCACAAAGGTCATCAGAAGATCGATCAAGAAGAAGATAGAGGAGCGCAGGAAGGACGTGGTCCTCCCCGACGCTCATTAATTCTTTTCCGCCAGTTCCTTGTCCTTGTTGCGGATGTCGACGCGTTTTATCTTACCGCTTATGGACTTGGGGAGCTCCTTGACGAAATCCACCGCCCTGGGATACTTGTAAGGGGCGGTCTCGTGCTTGACGTAGTTCTGGAGTTCCTTCTTCAGCTCCTCGGTGGGCTCGTAGCCGTCCCTGAGGACTATAGTGGCCTTGACGATCTGTCCCCTGACGGGGTCGGGCACTCCGGTGATGGCGCATTCCAGACAGCAGGGGTGCGTCAGCAGGACCGACTCGATCTCGAACGGGCTGATCCTGTATCCGGAGGACTTGATGACGTCGTCGTTCCTTCCCACGTACCAGAAGTATCCGTCCTCGTCCTTCCAGGCGAGGTCCCCGGTGTGGTGGAATCCGCCGAATAGCGTGGCCCTGGTCTTCTGCCTGTCGTGCAGGTACCCGACGAAGATACCGGCGGGATGCGGATCGATGCCGATCACGATCTCGCCCACGACGCTGGGCGGGCAGGGCTTGCCGTTCTCGTCGACGATGTCGACCTTGTACTGGGGCGACGGCTTTCCCATGGAACCGGGCTTGGGCGTCATCCCCCTGAGGTTCCCGACCAGGACCGTGGTCTCGGACTGTCCGAAACCCTCCATGAGCTTCAGGCCTGTTGCCGCATACCACTTCTCGAATGTGTCCGAGTTCAGGGCCTCGCCGGCGATGTTGGTGTGCGTCAGCGAGGAGAGGTCGTGTCCCTCCAGTCCAGCGTTGCAGTACATCCTGAACATGGTCGGGGGGCAGCAGAACGTGGTGATCCTGTACTTCTCGATCAGGTTCATGACGGCCACGGGGTCGAACTTCTCGTGCTCGTACACGAACAGCCCGGCCTCCATGATCCACTGGCCGTAGAGCTTGCCCCATGCGTTCTTTGCCCATCCGGTCTCAGCGACCGTCCAATGGAGCCCGTCGGGCACCACGCAATGCCAGTGCTTGGCGGTGAGTATGTGTCCTATGGGGTACGAATGGTCGTGGACCGCCATCTTGGGGTTCCCGGACGTACCGGATGTGAAGTAGATGAGCATCATGTCCCTAACGTGGGTCGGTACGCGCTTCCATTCCTCGGATGCAGCCTCGACGCCAGCGTCGAAGTCGTCCCATCCGGGTGGACAGGGACCGTTGTACTGGGAGTTGGTCATGCATTTGAACTTCAGCGTGGGGATGTTCTCGGCGATGTCGAACTCCTGCCAGACGGGTGCGTCGGAGGTGACTATGGCCGCCTTGATCGATGCTGAGTTGATACGGTACTCGATATCGTGCTTCTTCAGCATGAACGTCGCCGGGATCAGGACCGCACCCATCTTGTGGAGCGCGATGGAGACGTACCAGAACTGGTAGTTGTGCTTGAGCACGCACAGGACCATGTCCCCCTTCCTGACGCCGTGCTGCGTCAGGTAGTTGGCGGTCTTATCGGACATCCTCTTGATGTCCGCGAAAGTGAAGGTCCTCTCGTGGCCCTTGTCGTCGCACCAGACCAATGCCCTCCTTCCGGGATCGTTTATGGCGATGTCGTCGACGATGTCGTATCCGAAGTTGAAGTCGTCGGGGTAGTGGACCTTGTAGGTCTTGAGGAGCCCGTTCTCGTCGTATGTCTCGTCGACATAGCGCAGGTTGATGTCCCTTGTCATCTCCTCCCCCCTTTCATCGATATGATGAGGAACTCGCAACCGTCCTTATTGGTCGCGATCTCGCCGTGGGGCTTGGATGCGTCATAGTAGACGGAGTCCCCTGCGATGAGGTTCTCCTCGTGGCCGTCGTAGAGGAACCTGAGGCTTCCGGCGATGACGTAGATCATCTCCTGCCCCTCGTACGTTGATACGGGGATCGGCCTGTCCTGCTCCTCCTCGGAGTAGGGCGCCCTTACCAGATAGGGCTCGGCGATCTTGTCCTTGAAGTATGCGGCGAGATGGTAGTACTCGTGACCCTCGCGCCTGTTGATAGGAAGTCCCATACCGTCCTGGACCACGATGTAGTCGGTCAGGCGGGGGTTCTCCCCGGTGATGAGCTCCACCATGTCTATCTGGAACCTGTCGGCGCACTTGCTCAGGAACGTGAATGTGAAGTCCTGCTGACCGGTCTCGCACCTGATGTACTCCTCCTCGGAGACGCCGGTGGCCTCGGCCATGTCCTTCGTGGACAGTCCGCACAGGTCGCGCATCGCGTGTATGCGTTCCGAAATTGCCGTGTTGTACATTCATTCACCTCCCAGTCTCTTGATGTTGCCGTGACCGCCGCAGACGATCATATCCTTCCTCCCTATGGAATCCATGATCTTCCCCAGCTTGTCCCTGGTCAGCTTCTTCAGGTCCTTCTCTGAGTCCTTGGGCATGTAGGGGGCGATCTGGTTGTACTCCGCCCTCTCGGACGTGACGTCCTTGACGTTGGAGTAGAGATCGCCTGTGAACAGCAGCTTGGGGTCCCTGCAGAGGATGACCGTCTGTCCCTTGGTGTGGATTCCGGGGCCCTCGTAGACCTCCAGCTCGATGTCGCCGAAATGTATCTTGTCCAGCAGCACGAAGTCATCATGGGATTCGGGCGCGTTGCCGATGATACGGATGATGCCCCTGTCGGGTGCGACGTAGTCGGTGATGATCCTGCAGAGACGTCCGTAGCAGTAGTTGTAGGCATCCTCGTCGTTGGTTGGCCTGGCCATGTCGAACAGCCCGTCCGCGGTGCGCTTGTCAACCAGGACCTCGGCGTTGTCCATTACCGACAGCAGGCCGCAGTGGTCGGCGTCGGCATGGGTGACCAGCATGGTCTTCTTCATGCTGAAGAACGCGGGATAGGTCTCCCTGAGCTCGGTGATCATCTCATCCGAGAAGATCCCCATTCCCGAATCGACGAACAAGAGGTTGTCGTCGTTCCTCAGCACGTATGTGTTGCTCCCACAGGGGGGCTCTATGACCGTGAGGGTGGTCTCCTCGGTGAGCTGATGGGTCGTGATCCTCGGGTTGAAGTTGAGGTCCCTGTGGTAAGCGATGAAGTCTGCAAGCTGGCGGACCTTGTCGAACACGACCGCGGGGTCCTGCCCCCTCTCGAGGAGGAGCTCGGTGACCCCCCTGCACTCCCTGACGAACTCCTTCACCTTGTCGTCGTCCAGGCTGAACAGCTTCTGTATCTTGCTGGCCAGGCGTATGTATCCGACGGTGATGTCCAATGCATCGTAGTTGCCGTTGTACGAGACCACATTCAGGATGTATATCTCCGACACCTCGTCCAGGATCCTCTTCGAGACCTCGGGGTCGCTGACCTCCATTCCGATCTTGAAGTTCTGGAATCCCCTGTTCTCCTCCCTGGAGTTCAGGTATGATATGTTGACCTCGTACTTGTCGATGATCTCCAGGACCGGGAAGAGCATACCGGGCGTATCGGGGATCTTGATGTCCATGACCAGGACGGTGGGCACCTTGACCTCCGCATCCACGTAGGCGATGTCGCTGAGTCCCTTCTCGATTGAACCCAGCACCTCCCTGGTGGCCTCGACCTCGATGAAGAGGTTGAAGGCTCCGCTCTTGTAGCTCACGCGGGTGATGTTCCCGCCGTTGTCCATGATCACCTTGCACGCACGCTTGAAGGCCCCGGGCCTGTCCGGGGTCCTCGTTGTGAAGGTGCGCTTCATCAAATCTTCTGTCATTGGCTGTCTTTCTTCCTGATCTGGGCGCGTTGGATTTTTCCGTTGACCGTCTTGGGAAGCTCCTTGACGAAGTCCATTGCTCTAGGATATTTATATGGGGCGGTCTCGTGCTTGACGTATTTCTGGAGCTCCTTCATGAGCTCGTCGGACGGCTCGTACCCCTCGCGGAGGACCACGGTGGCCTTCACCAGCTGTCCCCTGACGGGGTCCGGGATACCCGTGACGGCGCACTCCAGCACAGCGGGGTGCGTCACCAGCACGGACTCGATCTCGAACGGGCTGATCTTGTATCCGGAGGATTTGATGACATCGTCGTTCCTTCCGACATACCAGTAGTACCCGTCCTCGTCCTTCCATGCCACATCCCCGGTGTGGTACCATCCGTCGTGCATGGCCTTGGCTGTCTTCTCCTCGTCGCGGTAGTAGCACATCATCAATCCCGGCGGCTTGGGGTCGCAGGATATGACGATCTCTCCGGTCTGTCCGTTGGGGCATTCCTGGCCATCCTGATCGACGATCCTGACCTTGTACTGGGGCGAGGGTTTTCCCATCGAACTGGGCTTGGGCTCCATGCCGACCTTGTTGAACACCGTGCAGGTGGTCTCGGTCTGACCGAACCCTTCCATGAGCTTGATTCCGGTGGCCTTCTGCCAGCTGTAGAACACATCCGGGTTCAGCGCCTCTCCGGCGATGCAGCAGTACTTCAGGGAGGACAGGTCGTGTCCCTCCAATCCCGCGTTGATGAACATCCTGAACATGGTCGGGGGACAGCAAAGGCTGGTGATCCTGTACTTCTCCACGATGTTGAGTATCTCGTGGGGCTCGAACTTGTCGTAATCGTATACGAAGACCGCGGCCTCCATATGCCACTGTCCGTACAGCTTGCCCCATACCGCCTTACCCCATCCAGTGTCGGCTATGGTCAGGTGTACACCCTCGGGGTCGACGTTCTGCCAGTACTTGGCCGTGGACAGGTGTCCGAGACTGTACAGGTGGTCGTGGAGGACCATCTTGGGGTATCCGGACGTTCCCGACGAGAAGTACATGAGCATGGGCTCCTTCACGTTGGTCTGGATCCTCTCCAGTTTGTCGGAGGCCTTCTCTATGCCCTCGTCCAGCTGGAGCCATCCGTCCCTGGATGAGTTGGCGACGATCTTGATCTGAAGGGACGGGATATCCTCCGCGGAATCGACCGCGTCGCAGACGCCGTTCATATCCGTGCATATGGCCGCCTTTATCGAGGCAGACCTTACCCTGTACTCCACATCGCCCTTGGTGAGCATGAATGTCGCGGGCACTATGACCGCGCCGATCTTGTGGAGCGCGGTGATCACGTACCAGAACTGGTAGTGGCGCTTCAGGATGACCATGACCATGTCGCCCTTCTGTATGCCGAGGGACAGCAGGTAGTTGGCCGTCTTGTCGGACAGCCTCTTCATGTCCCCGAAGGTGAACCTCCTCTCCTCCCCGGCGGGGTTTGTCCAGATCATGGCGAGGCGGTCGGGCTCGCCCTTGGCGATCTCGTCCACGACGTCGTATCCGAAGTTGTAGTTGTCCGGGTAGTGGTATGTGACCTTCTCCAGGAGGCCCTTGTCGTCGTACGTCTCGTCGACGTATCTGAGGTTGAGGTTCCTCATTTGTCCTCACCCTTCATCACAGATGCTATGAACTTGCATCCCTGCTTCGACGTGGAGTACATCCCGTGGGGGAGTCCGCTGTTGTAGTACACGGAGTCCCCGGGCTCCAGGTCGTAGAAGTGACCGTTGTGTACGAACCTCATCGTACCCTCGAGAACATAATCGAACTCGTTTCCAGCATGGGTGGAGGTGTGGACGTTCTCATCGTTGTCGCCCTCGATGTAGGGGGCGAAGACCACGAACGTCTCGGACAGCCTCTTGTCCAAGGTGTAACCGAGGTGATGGTATTCGAATCCCAGGCGCCTTTTGATAGGGAGCCCCTTGCCGTTCTTGACGAAGGTGCAGTCCAGTAGATGGGGCTTCTCGCCGGTGAGCAGCTCGACCATGTCGATGCCGCATCTCTCGGCGATCTTGTACAGGAAGGTGAACGAGAAGTCCATTTCTCCGGATTCGTAGACCAGATACTCCTCGGGGGTCTTTCCGACCACCGCGGCCATCTCCTCCACGGAGATGTCGCACATCTCACGCATTGCTTTCACACGCTCCGCTACTTCAGCTATTATCGGTTCCATTCCAACCACCTCATGCATCGGGCCACAGTCTGTGGGCCATCTCTCTTAACTCGTATTTCAGGATCTTTCCCGCGGCATTCATCGGGAAGTCATCCACGAACGCCACGTATTTGGGCGTCTTGTACCATGCGATCTTGTTACGGCAGAAGTCGATGATGTCCTGCTCCGTCGTATCCTCATATCCCTGGTGCTTGACTATGAACGCACCGGGCTGCTCCCCGTACTTCTGGCTGGGAACGCCCACTACCTGGACGTCCTTGATCGCGGGACAGCTGTAGAGGAAGTCCTCGACCTCCTTGGGATAGATGTTCTCACCTCCGCGGATGATCATGTCCTTGATCCTGCCGGTGACATAGAAGTATCCCTCGGAATCCCTGTATCCCAGGTCGCCCGAGTGGAGGTATCCGTTCTTGTCGATGACCTTAGCCGTCTCCTCGGGCATCTTGTAGTAGCCCTTCATGACGTTGTATCCCTTGCAGCAGAACTCACCGATCACTCCGTCGGGACAGGGCTCGTAGGTCTCCGGATCAAGGATGACAGTATCGATCCCCTGGAGCTTCTTTCCGACGGACGAGCACTTCTTCTCGAGGGAGGGCTCGTCGTATGTGGTCTGCGTCATACCGGGCGACGCCTCGGTGAGACCGTAGACGATGGTGATCTCCTTCATGTTCATCTTGTCGACGACCTCCTCCATGGCGGAGATGGGGCAGGGCGAGCCCGCCATGATCCCGGTCCTGAGGGATGAGAAGTCGAACTTGCTGAACAGCTTGTGGTTCAGGATGTTGATGAACATGGTCGGTACACCGTAAACGGATGTGCACCTCTCCTCCTCGATGGTGGTCATGACCTTGATCGGATCGAACACCTCGCAGAAGCACATGGTCACGCCGTGGTTGATGCACGCCATGACTCCGAGGACGCATCCGAAGCAGTGGAACAGCGGCACGTTGATGCAGAGACGGTCGGTGGGCCCGTAGTTCATGTTGGCTCCGAGCCAGTATCCGTCGTTCGCGATGTTGAAGTGCGTGAGCATGACTCCCTTGGGGAATCCTGTCGTACCCGATGTGTACTGCATCATGGTCACGTCGTGGACGTCCACGGAGTTCTTCCTCTTCTCGTAGTCCTTCTCGGGGACCATGACCGCCAGTGACTTGACCTCGCTCATGGAGTACATTCCGCGGTGCTTGACGGGACCGAGGAAGATGACCTTCTTGAGGTACGGGTACGTCTCGCTGTGGAAGTTTTCCCTGGGCTGAGTCTTGAGCTCGGGGATGAGGTCGTAGACTGTCTGGACGTAATCGGTGTCCCTGACCCCGTCTATGAGGAACAGCACGTCCATGTCGGACTGCTTGAGGACGTAATCCAGCTCCTTGGACTGGTAGTTGGTGTTGATCGTAAGGAGGATGGCGCCTATCTTCGCTGTGGCGAACATGAGGGTGATCCAGTCGGGGACGTTGGTCGCCCAGACGGCCACCTTCATTCCCTTCTCCACGCCCATCGCCATGAGACCCTTCGCGACACGGTCCACCTCGACGCCCCACTGCTTCCATGAAAGGCGGAGCTCCCTGTCAACATAGACTATCGCGTCGTTGTCGGGATGGTTCCTTATGCACTTGTCGAGAAGGTCGCCTAACCTCTCGTCGCTTGTGATGTTCTGCCTTGGAACACAGACCACTGTATCACCTCAGAGAGGGGTGTAGAGGACCGCGTATATCTCAGCGGGCCCCTCTATCGCACCCACATAGTGGGGGACGACCGAATTGTAGTATGCACTATCACCGGGCTCGAGAATCCTCTTCTCCTTGCCGTAGACGAACAGGATCTTACCGGATACGACGATGATGAACTCCTCGCCCTCGTGGGTGCTGAGCTCGGGCATGTCCTCCTCTCCGACCTTGATGAACATGGGTTCCATGTGCCTGTCGGTCTTACCCTTTCCGAGAGGGTAGTAGACGTAATCCCCCTTGTCTCCATGAGATGATGCCTCCGGTTCCCTGTCCTCGAGCCTGACTATTATGGGATCGGGGTTGAACTGATCGTCGGTGAACGTTCCGACCCTTTGGCCGAGAGCACGGGAAAGCCTAATCAAAGAGCCGATGGGTGGATATGCTATGCCCTCTTCGTACTCCTTAATGGTCTGCAAACTAATACCGGAGTTGACTGCGAGCTCTTCCTGAGAGAGCCCCATCTGTTCTCTGTATTTGCAGATTCTCTTTCCTACTTTGTTCATGTCGGCCATAATGTTGCCTCGTCCACCTGTATTACGCGTATATAAAAAAGATTTCGTAGGTACGGAGAAATTTAAATCTGGCTTCGATTACAGAAATCCATGGAATGTCTTGTCAACAGATTGACCGTCGTATGCGGCCATTACGGGACCGGGAAGACCAATCTATCGATCAATCTGGCCCTGGATGCCGCCGAGTAGGGGAGAAAGGTCACGCTCATCGATATGGATGTCGTGAACCCGTACTTCAGATCCTCCGATTACGCGGAGATCCTGACGAGATCCGGCGTCCGCGTACTGGGCCCCAACTTCGCCAACTCCAACCTGGACACCCCTTCCCTACCAGCCGCCATCGGGGATGCGATAACCGATGACGAGTGCGTCATAATCGACGTCGGAGGGGATGATGCCGGTGCTACAGCGCTCGGGGTCTACAGCAGACAGCTGTCGAAAGCCGGGCCCGATGTCATGTACGTCATCAACAGATACAGGTCACAGACCACTGAGCCAGAGGAGGCCGTGCAGATACTCCGCGAGATCGAGGGCATGGCCCGCATAAAGGCCACCTGCATAGCCAACAACTCGCACCTGAAGGGCCTGACCACAGAAGAGACGGTCCTGGATTCCATACCCTTCGCGGAGAAGGTTTCGGAGTTAACAGGGCTCCCGATCAGGCTGCATACGTCACCGGTCGGAGTTGTCCCATTAAATAAAATACCATTATTATACCAGATAGGCGTCCATGTGAGGGCGCCGTGGGAACAGGCAGGTAATTGATTTGCCCAAGGTAATCGTCAACAATGAGAGATGCAAGGGATGCGAGATGTGCGTCATCGCATGCCCCAAGGAGATCCTGGCTCTGGATCACTCCATAACGAACAGCAAGGGATACCACCCTGCGCACATAACTGATGAGTCCAAGTGCATAGGATGCGGTTCGTGCACCATAATGTGCCCGGACTGCGCCATCAGAGTGGAGGTGGAGTGAATGGCAGACAAGGTTCTGATGAAAGGAAACGAGGCCATCGCCGAGGCCGCCATCGCGGCAGGATGCAGGCACTTCTTCGGATACCCGATCACACCTCAGACCGAGGTCGCGGCTTACATGTCCAAGAGGATGCCCAAGATCGGAGGAGTGTACCTCCAGGCCGAATCCGAGGTCGCATCGATCAACATGGTCCTCGGAGCGGGCGCAGCCGGCGTCAGGGTCATGACGTCCACATCATCCCCGGGAATCAGTCTGATGTCCGAAGGTATCTCCTACCTGGCCGGATCCGATGTCCCCTGCCTCATCGTCAACGTCGAGAGGGGAGGACCCGGACTCGGAGGGATCCAGCCCTCCCAGTCGGATTACTTCCAGGCGACGAAGGCGACAGGTCACGGAGACTTCCACCTGCTCGTGTTCGCACCCTCCACGGTCCAGGAGACCGTGGACCTTATCTCCGATGCCTTCGACCTCGGAGACAAATACAGGATGCCCACCATGATCCTCTCGGACGGTCTCCTCGGACAGATGATGGAGCCCGTCGTCCTCCCCGAGCACAAGGAGCCCGTCGACAACAAAGACTGGGCGGCCAAGGGACACCAGGGCAAGAGGGAGCACAACGTCGTCAACTCGCTGTACATCGAGCCCAAGGTCCTCGAGGACCTCAATATCGCCAGGTTCGAGAAGTACAAGCACATCATGGAGACGGAGCAGAGGGCCGAGGAATACCTCGTGGACGATGCAGAGATCATATTGGTCGCATTCGGTGCATCGTCGAGGATCTCGCACTCTGCCGTAGACATGGCCAGGAAACAGGGCATCAAGGCCGGTCTCATCAGGCCCATCACGCTCTGGCCCTATCCCGAGAAATTCATCAAGAAGCACGTCGGCCACGCCAAAGCGTTCCTCTCAGTCGAGATGAACATGGGCCAGATGGTCGAGGATGTCAGACTCGCAGTCGAGAACAAGAAGCCTGTCCACTTCTTCGGACGCACCGGAGGAATGGTCCCCACACCCAAAGAGGTTCTCGCAGAGATTGTCAAGATCAACGGAGGTGACTGCTGATGTCCAAGGTAATGGGCGAGAGGCCCAAGGCACTGCTCGACGTACCCCTGCACTACTGCCCCGGATGCACGCACGGTATCGTGCACAGGCTCGTGGCGGAGGTAATCGACGAACTGGGCGTAGAGGGAAAGACCGTAGGTGTCGCTTCCGTCGGATGCTCGGTGTTCACATACAACTACTTCGGATGCGACATGGTCCAGGCGCCCCACGGACGTGCGCCAGCCGTCGCTACCGGCGTCAAGAGGGCGAGACCCGACAACGTGGTCTTCACCTACCAGGGAGACGGGGATCTGGCCGCCATCGGAATGGGCGAGACCGTCCATGCCGCGGCCAGGGGAGAGAACATCGTCGCCATCTTCATCAACAACGCGATCTACGGAATGACCGGAGGCCAGATGGCACCCACGACACTTCCCGGACAGGTCACCCAGACCACCCCCTACGGAAGGGACACCAGCGTAGCAGGTAACCCCATCAGGGTCTGCGAGCTCCTGTCGTCGGTCAAAGGCGTGGCGCTCGCACAGCGTGTAACCGTCGACTGCGTCAAGAACGTCAAGGCGGCCAAGAAGGCCATCAAGAAGGCCTTCGAATACCAGATGGCCGGCAAGGGTTACTGTATCATCGAGGTCGTATCCACATGCCCCACGAACTGGGGAATGTCGCCTGCCGATGCGCTCCAGTGGCTCAGGGACAACATGCTCCCGTACTACCCGCTGGGCGTCTACAAGGACATCGGAGAAGAGGAGGCGAAGGAATGACCGACATGAACATCCTGCTCGCCGGATTCGGAGGACAGGGCATCCTGTTCACCGGGAAGGTCATCGCATACGCCGGGCTCATGGAGGGCAAAGAGGTCTCTTGGCTCCCTTCGTACGGGCCCGAGATGCGCGGCGGAACCGCCAACTGCAGCGTCTGCCTATCCGATGCCGCCATCGGATCCCCTCTTGTCACCAACCCGGACATACTCGTCGCTATGAACCTGCCCTCCCTGGACAAGTTCGAGAACGACGTCGTACCCGGCGGGATCATCATCGTCGACAGTTCGATCATCAAGAAGAAGGTCGAGCGCACCGACGTCAAGACCATCTACATCCCCGCCTCGGAGATCGCGGAGAATGCCGGTATCAAGGGAGCGGCCAACATGGTCATCCTCGGAAAGCTGTTCAAGGAGACCGGCTTCTGCACCCCCGAGAACCTCGACAAGGGACTCCAGAAGACCATCCCCGCTAAGAAGATGGATCTGCTGGACAAGAACAGGCTCTGTATCAAGCTCGGTACGGAGAACTGAGAAATAACGGCGGTCGGGATCCCGACCGCCCTTTTATTGTTTTAGAATTCACATCTTGTGATCGGACAGATGCTTCTTCAGGGCGTCTGCGTAAAGCTCCGGAGCGATGGTGTGTCCCTCTCCGGGGAGCTCGATGTACCTGCAGTTGGGGATCGAGTTGCCGATGGCCCTTCCCTTGATGGGCTCCACCATGATGTCCATCCCACCGTGCACGACGAGGGAGGGGACCTTGATGTCCTTGGTCTTCTCGGTGGTGTCGAACTTGTCCATGGATATCATCTGCTTGTAGATCTCCTCGGGCTTCTCGGGATGCTTTGGTACGGGCATTATGATTCCTTTCTTCTCCAGGGCTGCGAACGTGCTCTCGGGGAAACAGAATGCGTTGAGTACCATGTTCACCTCGTCCATGGTGCACCTTCCCTCCTTGGCGGCGGTGGCGATCAGGTACATGAAGTATGCCGACCTGTGGGGCCTGAACTGGTAGGACGATACCAGGGTAAGTGTCTGGAGCCTCTCGCCGTATCTTATCGCGAGGGACTGTGCGATCTGCGAACCCATCGACCATCCGACTATATGCGCCTTGTAGATGTGGAGATAATCCATCAGGTGTATGACGTCGTCTGCCATTATGTCGATCTGAACGTCTCCCTTGTATTCGGTCTGTCCCACACCTCTGTTGTCCAGGGTTATGACCCTGTATCCCTTGAGAAGCGGTACCATTCCCTTCCAGAAACGGTGGTTTGCACCGATACCGGCGATGAGGATGACGGGCTCTCCCGTACCTTCCTCCTCGTAATACATCTTGACATCCTGAAGTTCGGCGAACATGCACCGTCATTCCTCGCATCGGATAAAAAGTAATCACAGGGTACTCAACGTGACGTCGATGGTACCGCCCGTCGAAACGGGGATCGTCCTCGAGTCCTGGAACCTGTAGTAATCGAACTCGGTCCCGACGGAACCCGTCATTCTGCCGTATTGGAACTCCAGATAGTACCTGTTCTTCCCGAATACCGAGTCCAGTATGCTTTCGAGATAATCGTCCACATCGGTCCCCCTGACCAGGGACAGGGCCATGAGGTCGGGCAGGAACACAAGGGTATCGTCCTCGATGTCAGTAAGGTCAGACAGCCTCACCTCTATACTTCCGATGTCCCTGAGGAGGTCGTCGGGGCCTATGTCCGCCCCTTGATTCGGTTGGTTCGTGATTGCCGTGACCGTGATAGCCATCATCATGACTACCAGGAATACCATCGTATCAGCGAAGGCTGTCATACCCTTCTCGTTCAAGCGAATGCCCTCACCTCCAGGATGGTCGGCAGCGTCCTGCCGTTCCCGTATCCCTCCAGGAGGAGGAACCTCCTGTCGTATTCCGCACCGGTGATCTCCCCTATGGATACCTCCTCTGTATCACTGAAATGAGGTGATGAGATGGATACTGTCATCCCTCTCAGGCCCTTGTTGAACATGAACATGTATGCGTACGATTCCGATATCACGGGGCCTTCCGGCGACCCCTCCATAAGCAGCCCGGGGTCGAGTTCATCAAGCGGCGAGTATGCACCCACCGAGGATGATGCTGCGAATGCCAGATAGAGGCCTATCACTATGACCACGGCCATCATGGATAGCATGGATTCCATGAAACCCATGTCTCCGCGTCCGTCCTTTATCATGGATGGGATTTCGCTTCATCGGGGATATAAAGGTGCGATACTGCGGTCAACAAAACAGAGAGGTGGAAAGGGTTTCGGAACACCCGGCGGATGTCCCGGGATCACTTGTTGGCGGGCTCCCACTTGCAGCGGACGGGCGATACGATGGTACCGTCCTTCTTCATCTCCGCGAACGCCTTGTCCACGACCTTGCGGTCGAGACCTGTGAGCTCTGCGACTTTTCCAGCGTTCAAAGGCTCTCCGGCCTTCTTCATGGCTTCGAGTATCTGCTGTTTCTCATCCATAGAATCGACTCCGTTGATTAGGATGGTATGGATTCGATATAAGCTGTACGTATGGTCCAACTTCAGACCTTGCGTGCGTAAAGTCCGCGGGTTGTCGTACCTCCGCACATCTCCTTGAGCCTGGCCTTCAGCTTGTCGGTGGGGTTCCTGCATACCTCGCCCACCGTCCTGACGACGGCTGCCGGCCTCTTCCTGAGGTCCAGACCGATCGAGGATACCCCGGAGCGGCTCAGTTCGGGGACGAGTTCCAGAAGGTCCAGGTCCACGGAGTTGAGGATGTGGGCGAATCCCCTGTTGTCCTTGTACACCGGGAATGCCGCACCTGTCTCGTCGGTCAGGGTTCCGGTCTCCGCACCGGGGTCCCTGGTGTACATGAGTTCGGTCCTTCCGAAGGCCATCACCTCCGTCCTACCAGGGTAGTACGCCATGAGGTTGGACACCTCGTTCCTGGACAGCTCGACCGACAACGTGGTCTGGTAGAGGTCCAACGGGAAGGAAGAGTTGAACATGTTCATCAGGTTGCTGCCGTATATCCTGGGCGCTCCCTTGCATGCCCTGTACTGTCCCGGGTTATTCACCATGACCGGACGGTCCTTGAACGAGAACTCGTCCAGGGAGTCGAATCTGGGGAGCAGCGCGACGCATTCCGTGTCGCCCGATGCCTCGATGGCCTCGTCCAGCTTCTCCATGTTGTCGAAGTATATCCTGTCGGCATAGGGGAGTGCGGCCTCGAGTCCCTTGATCGAGTTGACGTAGAACGAGAACTCGGGCTTGTCGTTCCTCAGGGGCTGCTTCTCCATCTTGATACGGACGGGCTCCCTGACGGTCTCCCCTCTGAATCTGGGGGTGTTGCCGATATCGTTCTTTATGACATCTATGCGTGGATCGTACGTGCGGTAGATCTCGTACTTCCCGTCGGGGATCTTGAACGGGATGTGTATAGGGTCCAGATCCATCACCTTGAACCCTCCTATCTTCTCGTCGCCCTTGAAGATGGAAAGGCCGTCCTTCAGTCCGACGGGCTCATCGAACTCAGTGACGATCGTCCTGTCCCTGATCTTGACGTCGGCGATGTAGAATCCCCTGTTGTCCGGATACAGCGACTGCACAGGGGAGACGACGCCTCCCAGGTATCCCGAGCATGTACCTCTGTTGAAGACGGTCCTGAGCAGCTCCAGGGTCTCATCCATCTCCCCGCCCTTCTGACCCTTGACGGCCATGGAATAGGCCTTGGATGCCAGATAGGTGTACGGCGGGGACCTCATGCGTCCCTCGATCTTCAGCGAGGTCACGCCGAGATCGGACAGCTCCTTGAGGTAATCCATGCCGTAGATGTCGGCACAGCTCATGAAGTAGCCCTGCTCCCCGTTGCGCTCGTAGCGCTTCCTGCAGGGCTGCGCACAGGAACCCCTGTTCCCGCTGCGCCCCCCGATGAAACTGGACAGGAGGCATCCGCCGGACATGCAGTAGCACAGCGCACCCTGGATGAAGACCTCCGTCTCGATGGGGGATTCGGGGACGATCTGCCTGAGCTCGTCCATGGTTATCTCCCTTGCCAGTACCACCCTGTCCAACCCGTACTCCGAGCACCATTTGATACCCTCGAGGGAATGGATCTGCATCTGGGTGGAGGCATGCTTGGGGATGTCTATGTTGGTAAGATGCTTGAGGAGTCCGAGGTCCTGGATGATGATGGCGTCCGCATCGATGTCCTTCAGGAACCTGACGAACGATACCGCCTCCTCCATCTCGGAGTTCTTGATCAGCGTGTTGACGGTGACATGGACCTTCACACCGTGGTCGTGGGCGTACGCTATCGCTCCCTCCAGCTCTCCGTCGCTGAAGTTGCCTGCGAAAGCACGGGCTCCGAAGCTCTTGCCTGCCAGGTAAACGGCATCGCAACCTCCCTTGATGGCAGCCACCAAGCTGTCGGGCGATCCTGCGGGTGAAAGTATCTCCATACCCGAGTCTATCCTTGTATGACTTAAAGACTTTTGGCGGTCGTGTTTTGTTGACCGCAGTATCTCATATTCTAATATCGACAAATCAAAGCGTATCTCATGGACCTAGATTTCAAACAGATCCTGCAGGGATCGATCAAGAAGGAGAGGACGGTGGAGCACCGTTTCGAAGGTGATGCCTTGGTCATAGGGTGCATGGACTGCGGATATGCACCAGAGCCCGGTTCCAAGGAATGCATGAGATGCATGGTGGACAGGATGGCCGAGGCGGGCGGTGCGAACAGGATAGTCCTGAGGACCGGAAGGGACCTGGAGATCTCAGGGGAGTCGGGGCAGGCCATCAAGAGGATGGCGTCTATGAGGAGGTGCTCCACATCTCTTACGCGCGATAAAGGGAGATGCAAAAGGTGCCCCATGCACAGGAACAGGGTCATGGATGTGGCCTGGCAGGATTTCCCCTACCCCAACTATCTGGGGGCGAGGTCGCTGCTGGACGGGGCCGGAGGCGACGAGATGTGCGTAAGATGCACTGCATCCACCATGAGAGCGCTGGCCCAGATGGAATCGGACCTCGAGGATATCAGGAAGAGGCTGGTGAGGCCTTGACCGACAAGATCGCATCGTTCAAACTGTCGGATCAGAGGCCGGTGCAGGTACCCCGTCCGTTGGAATACGATGAGAGGGCGGACCTGCTTTCCGGATTCGCGAAGAGGGTCCTGTCCGAAACCAGGACGAAACCCTCGTATGCGGATTTCTGGGTGATGAACCCATCGCCCGACCTGAAGATCATCACAGAATACCGCACGCAGTTCTGCGGCGTCACCGTGGGGGATGCCATGGACGGTGAGATGGAATACTCGGTGACACCCTTGGAATTCTCCTATTCGGATGCGCTCAACGCCGTGGTCCTGAGGATACTGGACAGGCTACGTTCGGAGTACCGCGAGAACGGAGGGAGGCTGGACAGGGACTCCGTTACGGGCTTGGCGAGAGGGCTGATTGTGGATGAGATCCAGGCCATAGAGGAATCATGCCCGGACAGCGACAAGGACATGCTCATAGACGACCTGTGCAGCATAGTCTACAGGTACTCGGTGGGGGCGGGTGTATTCGAGATCCTCCTGACTGATCCGCATATCGAGGACGTCTACCTCGATGCGCCCTGCGAATCCAACAGGATATACGTCACGCTCAACGGGATAGAGGGAGTCAACTCGCACATCAGGTGCAGGACCAACATCATGGTGGAGACCAGGGAGGTGGACAACCTCATCAACATCCTGAAGAGGGAGAGCGGCCTGAGGTTCTCCCAATCCAGTCCCGTACTCGAGACGGATTTCCCGGATTACGAGGCGAGAGCAACGGTGGTCGGATATCCCATGAGCCCCAACGGCAACGCCGTGGCCATAAGGAAGCATTCAGTTAGGCCGTGGACCCTCAGCAGACTGGTGTACAACGGCACCATCGACCCCAAGGCGGCAGGCATACTGTCGTTCCTGGTGGACAACCGCTGCACCTTCCTGATATGCGGGCCGAGAGGAGCCGGGAAGAGCTCGTTGCTGTCGGCGATGATGTTCGAGTTCCCCAAGGAGCAGAGGATCCTCACCATAGAGGACACCATGGAGCTCCCGGGGGAGGCCATGAGGAGGCTCGGATACAAGGTGCAGAGCATCCTAGTCGATGACAGGCTCGGAGGGGACCAGCAATCCAGATCGGACGAGGCGCTTAGGGTCTCCCTCAGGATGGGCGAGTCCGCCATAGTCCTCGGAGAGGTCCGCGGGGAGGAGGCCAGGACCCTGTATCAGAGCATGAGGGCGGGACGCGCTGGGAGCTCCATCATGGGCACCATCCACGGCGATTCAGCCGAATCGGTGTACAAGAGGGTCGTCTCGGACATGGGGGTATCGCCGGAGGCGTTCATGGCCACGGATGTGGTGATCACGTTGGGAACCGTGAGGGACAGGAGGACGGGACGTCTGATAAGGAGGGTCAACGAGATGAAGTCCACTATGTCCGAACCCGGGGCGTTCATGGATATATCCGATACCGAGGGGCTGCTGCAGTCGGCGGTGATGAAACGCGCAATGAAGGTCTCGCAGATGGGCAGGAGGGACATCTCCAAGGAGATAAGGGCGAGGGCTCTGATGAGGTCCGTCCTTGCGGAAGCTGGGAGGGACGACGAGAGGTTCCTCGGACCGGAATGGATCCAGACGGCCAACGAGATACTCTCGAAGAGCGACACGAACCAGTCCGCCGAATCGATAGCCGAGAAGCTCCGCAGGAAGATATCCGCCGAGGGGATGGTATGATGGACCACAGGAGATTGGTCAACGAATCCCCGGCGGTCATCGGAATGATGACCTCCGTCCTGCAATCGGGGGGTTCCATAGATACTGCGATAAGGTCCGTCTCGGAGTCTGGTCCGAGGCAGTCCAGAAGTATGTTCGAGAGGGCGGTTAGGCTGGCGGACACCAAGGGTTCCCAATCCCTGACGGAAGCGCTGTCGTCGGAGATATCCGGACTCCCGAAGGAGGCTGGCGGATACGGGCGCTCGGTGATGATGGTCCTGTCAGCATCGGCATCGTCCGACGAGGAGACCAAGGACCGCATGATGAGGGATGCGGCGGATATCGCGTTATACTCGGTCAGGGAGATGGGCGAGGCGTACGGCGCCTCGCTCACCGTTCCCTGCATGACGGTTTTCGGGATAGGGATCATGGTCCCGCTCATACTGATGAGCATCCTTCCGATGCTGAGCATCGGGGGCATGTTCGGTTCGAGGACGGTCAGCCAGGGCATGATAGTGACGATAACTCTGGCCATCGTCCCCTCTGCGATACTCCTTGTGGCCATCCATATCCGCGGCAGGAACCCTTTCCTGACCGGTGAAGGAACCCTCCGCGGTCTCAGATACGGTCTACCGATGATATCCGCGGTCCCGCTGGCCGCGATATACACGGCCACCGGATCCGATGGCGATTGGATGTTCCTGTTCTCGCTGATCCCGGCGTGCATAGCCGTCATGATCCTGATGACCGAGACCATGCACCGCGAGCGCAGGAGGGCGAAATGCGAGCTCTCGCTGATGGATTCCGTGTTCGACATAGGGAACAGGATGCTGTCGGAGACCAACTTCGAGAAGGCCAGCGTCGATGCGATGGCATCCAGGAGGGATTGCTCCGATGTATCCCAGAGCCTGTCGAGGGAGTTCGCGCTGTGCAGGGGCGACCTGCGCTCCGCGATATCGTCCGTGGTCGGACCGATCTCCTCCGAGATGTCCATAGCCCTGCAGAATATACTCCTCTGCTCGGAGAGGAACAACGACGACGCGGGGAAGCTGGCGGTCACCCTGGGGAAACAGTTCCAGAACAGGACGATTACGAAGAGGGATCTGGACATGAAGCTGAAGTCCACCACGGATATGATGGTCGGTACGGCCGCGGTCTTCGCACCCATGGTACTCGGGATGAGCGTGGCCATGCTGGAACCCCTGGCGGGATTGGCCGGGTACACCCCCCTTCAGAACACATCGGCCATACTGGACGTGTACCTGATAGAGCTTAGCGCACTGATATCCATCCTGGTATCCAGCCTGGGCAACGGCGAGGGCGTGATCCAGATGATCTGGAGGTTCTGCACCATATGCCCTGTCTCACTTCTGGTGTTCGCCATATGCTGCTCGATATCCCTGTGACAACTATCATAAATACATCAGGACATGCCAATCCGTGATCCAAGACACCTGTGCGAAGGTCCTTTCCGCCTTCTTCTGGTTGGCCCTGATGCTGGTCCTAGTCACACCCTTGTGCTACCCGTACGGCACATTCGTCGACCTGGACGGCAGCGCCGCGATAATGGACCACGACTGGAGCGGGTACGGTGCAGGCGGTATCGTCTACGCCATCGGCGACATGCTCTGCCATCAGGAGGCGGCAAGGTCATTCTTCGTCAACGGGTCACAGTTGGCGTTCTGTATCAGGGATGTGGGGCTGCTCATAGGGCTGTCGCTCGGCCTTACCCAGGTGCTCCGCTGGAAGCTGGACTGCAGGGAGACGAGGATGCTCCTACTGGGTGCGGTACTGCTCGTCCCCACGGCGGCAGAATACGCTGTGGAGCACATATTCGATATGGATCTGCCCGAGCTCAGGTTCCTGCTCGGAATGGTATCGGGGTTCGGCGCAGCCATGATACTCGGCTACGCATTGTATAAGAATGCGGGGCACGAGGCCCCGCTCTGAGGTTTCTGGCGATCACTCACACTTGGTCCATCCGCAGGATTTGCAGACGTTGCATCCGCCCTGGAACTCCAGTTCGGCTCCGCACTTGGGGCAGGGGTTGATGATCTGCCTCTTGCTCTCCTCAGGCTCCTCGTTCTTAACGCCCTTGAGCTGTGCCTGCATCTCCTTGTACATGTCGGTCAGAGCCCATCCAACGGCCATCGGACAGCACGAACCGGTACTGGTGTCCCTCTTGGTGTGGGTCCTAACGACGTAGGAAGGACAGGATCCGGTGGACTTCAACTGGTCCACTATGGATTCGATTCCGCATCCGGACCTGGCGGCCAACGAGATCATCCTCGACAGCCCGACCATGAAGTTGTTGCATCCTCCGGTCGATCCCTTGTTCAGGTAGGCCTCGACCAGCTCTCCGGTCACGGGGTTGAAGAACGCTGTGCAGTGAAGCGATCCGCATCCGGTCATGAGCTTCCTCTTCTTTCCGATGACGTTGTCCTCGACGACGTCGACGACACCTCTCTTCTCCTCCTGCGGGGCCTCCTCGGTCTTCTTGCTCTCCTTCGTGGAGAGGATGCCGAGACGCTTGCAGCCGTCGCGGAAGACGGTGATACCCTTACATCCGGACTCCCATGCGTACATGTAGATGTTGTAGACATCCTTCTCGGGAAACTGCTCCGGGAGGTTGACCGTCGACGAAATGGAGGCATCGATGTGCTTCTGCCATGTGGCCTGCATGTCGATCCTCTTCACGTAGTCGAGGCTCTGGGCGGTGATGAACCTCTCGGGGAGGTCCTTCTCGTCCTTGATGTCCAGGTGCTTGTCCATGTATGCCTGGACGATGGGGGTGTAAACCTTGTAGTACTTGTCCTGGTCCCCGTTGAGGGATGTCGTCCTCCTCTCGTATGAGAGCGCGAAGATGGGTTCGATTCCTCCGGAGATCCCGATCATGGTGGACAGGGTTCCGGTGGGGGCTATGGTGAGCAACTGGGAGTTCCTGAGTCCGTACTGCCTGACGAGCTCGGTGGTCTCCTCGGATGCGTTGAGTTTGAAGTAGGGGGAGGCGATGATCTGCTCGGGGACGCACAACTCGAACATTCCCTTCTCCTTGGCCAGGAGAGCGGACTCGTTGAGGGCCGTGTCGGCCATGAGCTTTCCGAGCTTATCGCAGAACGTGATGGATTCCTCGGAGCCGAAGGTGTATCCGAGCTCGATGAGCATGTCGGCGAGACCCATGATACCGAGTCCGATCTGCCTCCACTGGCTCACCGAGTCCCTCTGCTCCTGCAACGGGTGCAGGGGGAGACCCTCTTCGAGCACATCGTTCAGTCCGCGGACGCATATCCTGACGGCCTCTACGAACTCGTCGTTGAGGAACTTTCCGTCCCTGACGAACTTGGCGAGGTTCATGCTACCGAGCAGACAGCTTCCTCCGGCGGGGAGGGGTTCCTCGGCGCAGGGGTTGGTTCCTGCATACGAATAGTTGGGGAATTCGCTCAGCAGGTTCCAGCTAGAGATCCTGTCCCAGTAAAGGCATCCGGGCTCTCCGTAGTCCCAGTTGGTGTAGCAGAGCTTCTCGAAGAACTCGCCTGCGTTGATCTCCTTCCTGATGTTCTCTCCGCTCTCGGGGCGGTCGAACTTCTGGGTGAACATAGTCCTCTGCTTGACGCATCCCATGAACTCGTCGGTAACGCGTATGGACATGTTTGCCTTTGTGACCCTCTCGAGATCGGTCTTGACCGACATGAACTCTTCGAGATCGGGGTGTTCGCATGAGATCGTGAGCATCAGCGCACCGCGGCGTCCGTGCTGCCCGATGAGCCCCGTCACCATGGAGAAGAGATCCGTGAACGAGACTGCTCCGGATGTCTGGGTGGCGGTGTTGTTGATCTTGGCACCGCGCGGTGCGAGCTTGGATATATCTATTCCCGCCCCTCCGCCGTAACTGAATGTACGCGCCAGCTTCCCTGCGGTCTCGAAGATGGACTCGATGGAATCCTCTGGAGGAGTCAGAACGTAACAGTTAGAGAGTGTGATCTTCCTCCCGGTCTTCTCGAGACCCCTGTTCGCGAGGATCCTTCCTCCGAAGAGGAATTTCTTCTCGACGATCATCTGCCTGATCTCTTTGTTCCCCGCACTGACACGGTCGAGCCACTCTTCGAATGTCTCATTGTTGTAACAGTACTTCTTTGTCCATATGTCTATGCCTAGCTGATTGTCCTCGCCTAGCCACTGCTTTATGTCCATATTTTTCCCCCAACCGAGGCGATAGCGAATGCATCCCTCTTAACCGTCTAGGTCAAGCTTTCAAGGTTTAAGAATACATCCCATCGCAGACATTGGATGTATACTCCAAGGACTACTAAAAGCCTGAGTAACGTGTTTTATTTTGTTTAGCTGGGAGCGTAATTAGTAAGGCTTGACGGACAAATGGTCATTTTTGTCCACTTAGGCAGCATTTTTCGGCCGCGGATCGGGTCGGATCCAGAACCTGCCGACCGACCTCTGGCTTTAGTTACGATTTTTTCAAGGCTCTAGTATCTCAAAATTTTTACATACTAAAAAATAGCTTTTTATAGTAAGAAATCAATAACGTCATGATATCATGCAGATGAATGAATCTCTCGACAGGGCCGACTTCGACATTATGAAGGAAATC
>Ga0265298_10001415_pt1 | contig 35589 bp, 63 predicted proteins | sample AusTroGonzalo_MG_3_FD_193486 | JGI IMG/M metagenome (GOLD analysis project Ga0265298, IMG submission 193486) | Bovine rumen microbial communities from tropical cattle in Woodstock, Queensland, Australia - Gonzalo_01 | ecosystem: Host-associated > Mammals > Digestive system > Stomach > Rumen ...
AAAAATAACTATACAGAGATGGCAAACAAATATATTAAAGATACCTATCAGAAATTATTATCAGAAGGTAAATTGTAAAGCAGAAAGGAGACAAAGTATGATTTTCAAGAATTCTAAAGTGTATGATGTACTTAAATGGGTTGTAGGTGTTGCATTGCCTGCTCTTGAGGCTTTGTGGCTTGCTCTTGCTAACATTTGGGATTTTCCTTATGCTGTGCCTATTGGTGCAACTCTTGGTGCTGTAATAGCCTTTTTGGGTGCATTGCTTGGTATCAGCTCTATACAGTATGCAAAGGCAAATAAGTCTGAGCCTGCTGAAAACTTAGAGGAAAATGCAGATGGATAATAATGAGTTTGACAGGATCTATAATGATGATGCATTAGAAGAGTATATCTGTGCAGATACACAGGCACGCAATAGCATCAGCACCTTTGATTATAAAATCACCTGTGTGCAGTTGCTTAATTATGTAGGTGTTGAGACCATAAGTGGTGTTGATTACAATATTTTCAATATTGACTATATCAACATTACTTTGCTCAAGGGCAAGTTTAGTTCTGCCTATGATGGCTCATGCATCAGGGGCATCTTTAACACTTATGCACCTACAATGGATATAAGCAAGCCCATTGCTTTCAAGGCTTATGATCAGAGTAGTCCGCCACAGAGAAAAAATTACATTGTCTATACTGATGCAAACAAGACACAGACAATGCAGAATCTTTATGATTTTGGTAAGGTTATTGATTTTGTATTTGATAAGTATAATCAGTGTTTTTATCTTGTAGGCAGTGCCGGTGATAAGAATGTACAGTCAGATTGGTCTGAGACAGACAACACAAAAGATGATTATATCAAAAATAAGCCTACTTTGTCAGCAGTTGCCACAAGCGGTGATGCTGATGATGTAGCTTATGACAACACAAGCAGTGGCATGGTTGCAACTGATGTGCAGGGTGCTATTGATAGTCTCAAAAGAGAAGTGAGCGGAAAGGCAGAATCTTATGATCCTGTTTTGTCAGGTGCTTTATCTATGCACAGAAGGGATAACACTATAATAGGCAGTGAGAGTGCCACACTTAATGTGCAATGTGAGGCAAGCGGTGTGCAGTCTTTTGCATCAGGGAATCGTTCAACAGCATCAGGTAACTACTCAAGAGCAGAAGGGTACTATTCAGTGGCATCAGGTGAGGCATCACATGCAGAAAACAGAGGTGCAGTGGCATCAGGTGACTACTCACACTGTGAAGGAAAAGATACAGTGGCAGCCGGTGAATGTCAACATGTATCAGGTAGATATAACATTGAAGATAACAATGATGATTATGCTGAAATAATAGGCAATGGTGACGGTATTAGCCAATCACCAACAGAAAGATCAAATGCAAGGACTCTTGATTGGCAGGGCAATGAGAGGCTTGCAGGTGATCTGACATTGTATGCAGATACACCCAATGAGTTAGGTGTAGCATCTGCTATTGCTAATAAGCAAGATGCTCTGACAGCAGGATCTAATATACAAATAAACAATAACATTATATCTGCAACAGACACAAAGCCTGATAGCTTTTATTCTAATGACACATTTCCTGATGTTACAAACATGGTATCAGGCGGTACATGGAAAGAGTGTGGTATATTTCAGATAGATAAAGGCACATGGCTTGTATCTGTTGCTTTACAGTACCCCTCAAATTCAACCGGCATGCGGTCAGTAGGCATGTACATTGACAACTCATCAAGTGCTGCATCTGATGTAACAGGCATTATATATCAGCAGACCTTGCAGGCAGCAAATGGTGGTGCAACTAATATAGTGCTTACACAGCTCATTGAGGCATCTGCTGCAAAATATATTCATATTATGGGCAGGCAGACAAGCGGTAATGCTATGGGCACAACTACATCACCGATAAGAGTAAGAGCAAGAGCATTGAGGTTTAAGCAGGAATAGAGAAAGGGCAATGATCATGAAAAGGGACATTGTATATATCTTAAAGAACGATATCAAGCCTGATGAGCTTAGATACTCTTTGCGGTCTGTGTGTGAGAATTTTCCTTATAGGCACATTGTCTTTGTAGGCGGTTGCCCTGACAATCTGTCTTGTGATCTTTATATACCACATCAGCAGACAGGATCTACTAAGTGGCAAAAGGCATTAGGATCTTTGAAAAAGGCACTTGCAGATGAGAGCTTAACAGAGGATATCTTCTTATTCAATGATGATTTTTTCATCCTAAAGCCTGTTGATACTGAGAACTTTATCAATTTCACTGATGGCACATTAGGCAGAAGGATCAGGGTGCTTGAGGCAAACATTGACAGGCAGTCTCTTTATTCAAAGAGGCTCAGATCATTATTTGTAAGGCTCAAGGCAGAGGGTAAAGACACAATGTCTTTTACAGTGCACATGCCTATGCTGATCAACCGGCACAAGGCTCTTGAGCTGATAGAGAAAAATCCTGAGTGCACAATGTTCCGCTCTTTGTATGGCAACACCTATGAGATACCATACACAAAACATGATGATGTAAAGATATACACAACCGACAAGCTGCCTGAGTCGGATGATTATCTGTCATGTACAGAAAAATCATTCGGTGAAGGTCTTGTAGGTGAGTATATAAGAAACAAATTCACTCACCCTTGCAAGTATGAGTTTATCAAGCAGGCTTATGCACATGAGCTTTATACAGAAGAGGGTGATGAAAGGTATGTAACTGAATCTCTAATAGAAAGGAGCATGAGAGATGGTTGACAAGAAAAAATTGCTTGAGGTTTGTGAAAGTCAGGAAGGTTATCATGAAAAAGCCTCTAATAAGGATCTTGATAGCAAGACAGGTAATGCAGGCTCAAAGAATTACACAAAGTATGCAAAATTCTTTGATGATCTGAGAAAGCAGGGGATTTATGTTTTCAATTATGAGAAAAACCCTGTGCAGTGGTGTGCAGTGTATGCTATATACTGCTTTTGCATGGCATACGGTGTAGAAAATGCAATGAAGATGCTTTTCCTGCCATCAAGATCATCAGCAGCATCTGCATCTGAGTTTGCTAAGTATTTTAAGAGCCACAAGGCTTTTAAGAGCACACCTGATGTGGGTGATGTTATCTTCTTTAAGCAGGGGCATGCAGGTATTGTCATAAAGGTGACAGAGAAAATGGTGTACACTAATGAGGGCAATGTGGGCAATGAGGTCAAAAACAAGTCTTATAAGAAAGACAATAAGAACATCTCAGGCTATGGTAAGCCTGATTGGAATGTGATCAAAGATGAAGATCCTAAAGATGAGCCTAAGCCTACACCTGCTCCTAAGCCACAGCAACCGGCAGAGGCTTGGTATAAGGTAACTGCTACACACGGTCTGAGACTGAGAAAGGGTGCAGGTTTGAGCTATCCTATTATCATGCTTATGCCTAAAGGCACATCTTTTGTATGCTCAAAGACTTTCGGTGATTGGGCATATGGAAAAGCCTTTGACAAAGAGGGCAAGTATTTAGGCAACGGCTATGCCCACATGAAATGGCTTAAAAAGACCTGATATCTAAAGCTGATCTTAATTAGCATCAAGAAAAAGCTGCAATATTAAAAAATGTGGCTTTTTTCTTGCTTTGTCTATTTACAAAATGAAAAGTAAGATATATAATAAAGGCACAACAAAAGAAAAGAGGGCAAGGAAATGAAAAAGATAACAGTTGTTGAGCTTTTAGATACCTTGTATGGCAATGAGGGCAGAAAGATCAGTCTTTTGGTAAATGGTAAGCCTACAAGCAGAAGAGTATATTATAGATCAGATTGCGGATTGTATATCGTTGTAAATCGTTACCCAATTTTTGAGTATGAGGTTAGATACACAGATACTTATACAATAGAGCAGGAGGAAGTCTAATCATGACACAGAAAGCACCTATAACCGGCAGATTCAGAGTTGATTACGAAAACAACAAAGGCTATGCGGTTTATTATATGAGGGGTAATGGTTGTTACATGTATAGCAGGACATATAATAGGCATGGTTGCCTTGTAGATACTCCCACAAGAAAGATAAGCAAGTTGTCTTATGATACATCAAAGCCTTTCGGCACAGAATTTTGAGGTGAAGATCATGACTAAAGAGCAGGTTATCAAAAAACTTATAAAGAATGGCTTTGGCTTGCCTGATGCTATCAAGGTATATAAAGAGCTTTCTGCCGGTGGTGTTTATGAGATTGACAGAAAAGAGCTTACAGAGTACATCAAGGAAAATGGTTATGGGTGAGGTGCAGATATGAGAGGTGATGATCAATGAGACCTATATTGTTAAGCGATAAAATCAGGCAGGCACAAGAGGTGCTAAAACTTGCAGCAGAGATGAGTGAGACCTATTATTACAAGCCTTTAATAATTGCTTACTCAGGTGGCAAAGACAGTGATGTAATGTTAGATATTGCCCTTACCTGTTTAAAGCCTGAGCAAATAGAGGTTGTAAATTCGCATACAACAGTAGATGCACCTGAGACAGTCTATTATATAAGAGACAAGTTCAAAAAGCTCAATGAGATGGGCATAAAAACTGAGATAAAAATGCCACGGTATAAAGGAAAACCCACATCAATGTGGAAATTGATAGAGGAAAAAGGTACTTTTCCCACAAGCCTCATGAGATTTTGTTGTAGCATCTTAAAAGAGCAGACAACCCCTAACAGAATAGTTGCAGTAGGTGTAAGAGAATCAGAGTCAGCAAAAAGAGAAGGTAGAGATTTTTTCTCACTTAGGGCAAAGACTTATGCTGATACTAAGTTTTTATCTGCTGATCATGTCAGGGAGCAGTTTGAGTCAAGTAAAAAGATATCTCATGAGCTTGGTGATGATGCTAAACCTAATGCATACGACTGCAAATTCATTGAGGGTATGAAAGAAAACAAGAGTGCTTATTGCAACCCTATTTATAAATTTACTGAGCAAGATGTGTGGAATTATATCCACTTTAAAAATATAAAGGTAAACCCTTTATATGCAAGAGGTTATAGAAGAGTTGGCTGTATAGGCTGCCCCTTAGCCGGTGTGCATCAAATGAAAAAGCAATTTGAAGATTACCCTAAATATAGAGAAAATTATGTCAAGGCGTTTGATAGGGGTCTAAAGAAAAGAAGAGATAAAGGGTTGCCGGTGAAAAAAGCCACAACAGGAGAAGAGATGATGAGATTGTGGCTGCATGAAAACCCCAAACAAATAAGAATAGAAGATTTATTGCAAGATGCAACAGAAAAATGATATAATGCATGTGAGGTGGACTATGGAAAACAATGAACAAATAACAGTGCCTTATATCGTACATGAGGCAGCAATGGATAGGGCAGAAAGAAGAGACAGATGCTTAATATTTGTTATCATCTTTCTTATCACTTTGTTAGTTGTTTCAAATCTTGTTTGGGTAGTTGCATGGAATCAGTTTGACTATGCAGAAGAGCAGGTAGATGTGCAGGGCATCAACGGTATAGCAAATTATATAGGTCAGGATGGTGATATCTACAATGGCAAGGATCAGGGTGAGACGGAGAACACGGACACACCGTGACGGCAGAAAGAGGCAAACAAGAATCAGAAGGGTGGTCAGAATTCGTGTATGATCTTGATGATGTACCTAACTCAGAGATACAAAAGATAATTGATGAATTCATACACTCTGAAAGAGACAGAAAGATCATGAAGAGAAGGTTAATTGATGGCATTTGCTTTGAGCCTCTTTCATGGGAGTTTGACCTATCTGTAACACAGACAAAGAATATAGTGTACCGGCTTGAAAAGAAAATATTTAAGCATTTGAAAAGATAACTACTTATTGCAGTTCATAAAAAACCCTCTTTTTTTGGAAACAGAGCATCACAAGGTGCTCTGTTTTTCTTTGCCTAAAATTTGACTAATGATGCATAGTATCTTAATTTTAACCGGCACTGCTTTTTGTCAATATAAGATGCAGGAGGTGCATCATGGCTTACAAGTTCTTTAACCCTAATCCATCAAGTCAAAGAGTGGGTGATTGTGCAGTTAGAGCTATATGCAAGGCTCTTGGTGCAGAATGGGAAGATGTTTATGTAGGTCTGTGCTCAGTAGGTCTTATTCACAATGACATGCCCTCTGCAAATTATATTTGGGGCATGTATCTGAGAAAATACGGCTTTGAACAAAAGACAGTGCCCACAGTATGCCCTGCCTGCATCTCTGTCAAAGAGTTTGCTGATGATCATCCTAAAGGCAGATATATCTTAGCTTGTCAGAATCATGTAGTGACTACAAGTGATGGTGACTACTTTGACACATGGGATAGCGGTGATGAGAAAGTTTTATATTATTACGCAAAGGAGATATAGAGTATGGCTTACAACAGTTATTTTCCGCAATACTATCAACCTATGCAGCAAATGCCTGTAAATGCACCACAAATGCCCTCTAATGTGCCTCAAAGCAATAATAGTGGAATTATATGGGTGCAGGGTGAGGCAGCGGCTAAGGCTTATCCTGTTGCCACAGGGCAGGCAGTGCTGCTGATGGACTCAGAAAGCTCTGTCATGTATATCAAGAGTTGTGATCAGAGTGGCATGCCACAACCTCTGAGAGTTTTTGACTACACTGAGAGAAATGCAACAGCATCAGAGGCAGGCATAGTGAAAAGACCGGCAGAAGAGTATGTCTTAAAATCTGAGTTTGATGAGTTCAGAAATGAGATCAAGAAGAGCATAAAAGGCATCAAAAAGACTAAGCCTGTGACAAGTGAGGTGGATGATGATGAATAGCCTGTATAGACAGCTCAACCCTCTGCCTCAAAATAATCTGCTTTCTCAGTTCTTGCAGTTCAAAAAGACCTTTACAGGCAACCCACAAGAGATGGTGCAGAGCTTGCTTAACTCAGGCAGAGTGACACAAGAGCAAATAAACAGATATGCACAACAGGCTAATGAGATCATGAGACAACTTAACGGCAAATAAAAGAATGCACGGTGAAGGGCAAAGAGGTATCACCGTGCATCAGGGGGAAAAGTTTATGAATCCTAAACTTCTTTTTTATTATATGTAAGTTTTCTAATTGTTGCAACAGTAGAAATAAAAACTAAACGAAAGGAGACAGATACTATGTCTTTAACAACAGGTGAGATGAGTGCTGCTGATCTTGCAGCAGTAGTAGGAAACAGAAACAGTGACGGCTTTGGCAGCTTTGGCGGTGAAGGATGGTGGATCATTCTGCTCTTCTTGTGCCTCTTTAATGGTGGCTTTGGCAATGGCTTTGGCAATGGCTTTGCCGGTGGCAACGGTGCTGCTGACTTCTACCCTTATTATCTTGCTAACAACACAGATGCAGGTGTACAGGCAGGCTTTAACAATGCAGCATTGTCAGGACAGCTTAATGGCATTCAGAGCGGTGTGCAGGCTCTTTCTACACAGCTTTGCAACTGTTGCTGTGATATGAGAGATACAGTCAGCAACGGCTTTGCACAGGCAGAGATAGCAAACAATGCAAGACAGATGGCAAACATGCAGCAGAGCTTTGACCTTTCTGCTCAGTTTGCTAATTGTTGCTGTGAAAACAGGTTAGGCATTGCGGATCTGAAATACACAGTAGCCACAGAGAATTGTGCAGACCGTGCTGCTCTGTCAGATGGTATCAGAGATGTGATTGCATCTGAGAATGCAAACACACAGAGAATTCTTGACAAACTCTGTCAGCTTGAGCTTGATGCAAAGCAGGACACAATATCACAGCTCAGATCAGAGCTGCTCTATGCTAAAGGTCAGGCATCTCAGGATGTACAGACTGCTCAGATTCTTGCAGGGCAGGTAGGTGAAATAGATGCACTTTATAACAGGCTTAATAATTGCCCTGTCAATACTGTGCCTGTTTACGGCAGACAGCCTATCTTTACATGCAATCAGAATGGATCTTGCGGTTGCGGTATGTAAGGCGGTGATCTTATGGCAGAATATTTAGCTAATGCATTGCAGTCGATAGCTGTCAATGCACCTGTGATTTTCAGAGCTTCTATCCCTTGCACCAAAGGTTATATATACCATGAAGATGAAACAGGGATTTTTATTCTCAGAGGCATTGTCAACAACCCTAACTGCTGCTTTGCAAGATATCAGGTTACATTCAATGGTAACATCTCTATACCCACAGGCGGTGCAGTTACACCTATTGCAGTGGCTATCACAGTGACAGGTGAGCAGAGACCTACAAGCAAGGCGGTCTATACACCGGCAGCAGTTGATGAGTATGGCAATGTTACAAGCACTGCTATTATCACTGTGCCTAAAGGTTGTTGCATGTCTGTTGCGGTTGAGTATGTAGATGCTACAACAGATGATCCTGCAACAACACCTACACCTCTGATCAATGTGCAGAATGCTAACCTTGTTATCACAAGAATATCATGAGAAAGGAGACCAACTATGCATACATATTATGAAGTTAAAGACCTGTTGCATGATGAGCTTGATGATATTGTGAAAAAGGGTGAACTGTCAGCAGGCAGCCTTGACACAATAGATAAGCTGCTCAATGCTATCAAGAATTCTTGTAAAATCATCATGTATGAGGAATACTCAGAAGATGGCTATTCTAATGCTGATGGCTCTATGACTAATTACTCTAATGCAAGAGGCAGAGGATCTAATGCAAGAAGAGACAGCATGGGCAGATACAGCCGTGATGGTGGCTATGCTTACAGAAACAGAGGCAGATATAGCCGTGCCGGTTATTCTTATGCAGATGATAAAGATGAGAAGATGCAGATCCTGCATGAGATGAGAGAACATGCACAGACTGATGATGAGATGAGAGTAATTGACAAACTCATCAGAAGAATGGAAAAAGAATAAATGTTTAAAAAGAATGAGTTAATTGATGCAATAGAAGAGCTTGAGGCATCACCTACAACTTTTCAAAATTGCCAAAAATTAGCAACATTTTATCTCTTGTATGATCATCTTTATGGCAACAGCAGACCTGAGTTGCCTACAATAGAAAGAGTGACTATCATTGATGATCATGGTGACAGTGAATTCTTGCAGAGTGTTGCAGGCTCAGATGCACAAAAGGTCTTTGTGATATTGGATGAACTGATGCAGACAGTCAAGGTGTTACAGCCACGGCTCTATGATGCTACATTGACAATGTTGCATGATATCTGATATTATATATATGCTAAAAGTCCCTCCGACTTATATAGGCAACGAAACAGAGATAGAGAGCAGGATAAAAATTCTGCTCTTTATTTTTTGCAACTTTGTATTTATTTTGTGTAAATGGTAGTTTATAATGAATGAGTACAAACCTAAAAGAAAGGAGACAGATCATGGCTTATACAAAGCAGCATTCTTTTGATAAAGAAGTGGTCAAGAGACTCAGAGCCTATATTGAGGAAAACAATCTTTCTTTGTCTAAGATAGCAAATGCATCCGGCATACCATATCAGAGACTGTATCATCTTCTGTATAATTCACAGCTTGTAAAGTTGCGTGAGTATGTCGTATTGTGTCAGACATTCAAAGAGCCTTTGACTTTCTTTGTAGATGGTATAGACTATCCATACGAAAAGTAAAAACATGAGTGCTTAAAACAATTAGGAGGTGACTTTTTATGAGCATTCTGCATCTTTTAGCATCCGATAATTTTATAACAGTCAACCGGCAGATAGCATCAATAGTAGGCTTAGAGGCAGCAGTGATCTTAGGTGAGCTTGTCTCTGAGTTTATTTATTGGGCAGACAGAGACGGCTTACAAGACGGCTTTTTCTTTTCTACTGTTGAAAACCTTGAAAGCAAGACTTTTTTATCTGCACACAGTCAGAGGCAGGCTCTTGAGAAATTGAGCAGCTTTGGCTTTGTTGATGTAGAAAAGAAGGGCATGCCTGCCAAAAGGTATATCAGGATCAATGAAAAAGCAATAGAAGATGCTTTAGTGGTTAACGACAAGTCGTTAAAAATTTTAACGACAAGTGATGAAAAAATTGAATCACAAGATGTTAAAAATTTTGACGGTAATAAGAATATAGATAAAAAGAATATAGAAAAAGACCATAAGGAAAAACATATACCGGCAACACAGTACAGTGAGATCCTATCTCAGGCATCAGTGATAGCAGACTACAAGCCTTTGTATGATGCTTTCATTGACTTTATTGATATGAGAAAGAAGATAAAATCACCACCGACAGAAAGAGCCTTGAAGATGATCATAAATGAGGCTTACAAACTTGCAAACGGTGATCCACGCAAAATGAAAGAGATAGTAGATCAGAGCACTTTGCATTGTTGGAAAGATGTTTATCCTCTGAAAGATAAAGATAAAGTGCAGACTGCACCTGATAACAACCCTTTCACTCAGATGCTAATTGATGAGGGGTATGATCAATGACAAGAGAAGAGACAATGAGACTGCTGCAATTCTTAGCAGGTTGCTATCCTAATAAAAAGATAACAGATCCTAAAGGCATGATAGATGCTTACATGCTTGCCTTTTCAGATGATGATGCAGGTGACATATACAAAGCTGCAAGGCATCACATGATGACAAATAAGTATTTTCCCACACCGGCAGACATAAGAGAATGCCTTGCTAAGGGCAGAATCATATACAATGATGAGCAGTTAGCATTGCAGGCAGACAATGGCATCAAGGCTCTTTCTGCTACATCAGGCGGTCAGGATGAGGATCTTATACCTTTGTTTAATTGGGCATGTGGCACGGACATATAATTGTCAAAATAACCCCTTTACAAAATATAAAACAACTGTATAATGAGTGTATAAGCCTATAAGAAACACGGAGGTACTTAATTATGGCTAAGTTAGATTTTAGGGCACTCAAGGCAGATGAGGTAGAGTGCAGAGTGGCAACCTGCTCAGAGAAGGGTGTTTCCCTGTTGCTCTACAAAGATGCAAGATGTGACATGAACATCTTAGATGAGACAGTAGGTGCATTTAATTGGCAGAGGCATCATGGCAGAGACAATGCTAACTGTGTTGTAGCTATCTTTGATGAGCTTAAAGGGCAGTGGATAGAGAAAGAGGACACAGGCACAGAGTCTAACACAGAGGCAGCCAAAGGCTTAGCATCTGACTCTTTCAAAAGAGCTTGCTTTAATTGGGGCATAGGCAGAGAACTTTACACAGCTCCTTTTATATGGATACCGGCAACGGCTTGCAATGTAAAGCCACGCAATGACGGCAAGTATCAGTGCTATGACAAATTCACAGTGAAAGAGCTGCATGTAGATGATAAGAAGAGAATCACAGGTGTATCTATCTACAATGCAACTACTAAGGCTATCTGCTATACATGGGGCAAGGCAAAGAACACTGTGCAACTGTCTGCCCGTGATGAGTTTAGAGAATTCTGCAAGAGCAATAATCTCAGTAAACAGACAATCAATAAGGTAATCAGGGACTGCAATCTGTCAGATAACAGTCCTGAGACAGAGTGGGTTGCTGCTCTGATCTATGCACAAAGCCTGATAGCAGGGTAAAGGAGGTAATATCATGGCTAACAAGAGAAACAGTGATGGGTACAGAAAGAACACAAGCAGAGACGGTCTGAGAAGTCCGCACATCTCAGAGGCAGTAGCAGCAAAGATGGATGTGATAGCACAGCACAAGGGCATCAACTTCACAAAGTGTGTAGAAGAGGCGTGCTCAGAGTATGCAGACAAGTACATAAGCAGCCTTGACTTCATAGAGCAGCAGGAACTGCTTGCACTGCTTTGGGGCAAACTTTAAGAAAGGAGACAGATCATGGCTAACATATATGAATTAACAGGTGATATACAGCTTTTGTGGAATCTCATGGATATGGGTGAGCTTGATGATGATGCATTGATAGATGCAATGAAAAACAGTCAGGAAGAGTTGTCTATTAAGTTAGAGGGGTACTGCAAATTTATCAAGAACTTAGATGCAGACATAGAGGGCATCACAGCAGAGATCAAGAGACTGAATGAAAGAAAAAAGGTGCTTGAGAATACCAAAGACAGAGCAAAAAAAGCAATGAAGATGGCTTTAGATACAGCCGGTGAAAAGAAGATACCTTGTGGCACTTTTCTTGTTTTTCTCAAGAAAAACCCTGCACATGTGGTCATGGATGAGACTGATGTTGATAAGATACCGGCTCATTATCTCAAGTTTGCAGATCCTGAGATCAATAAGAAAGCAATCAAAGAGGCTCTTGACGGTGGCACAGTGCTTGATGGTATTGCACACTTAGAGCAGGATGAGTCATTACAGATAAAGTGAGGTGCAGATCATGAAAAAGGTTATTTTTATACAGAAAGAAAAAGGGTGTGCATCTCTTGAATCTAAGGCAGAGGCATTGAGAAAGCACGCACACCTTGAAAAGATAACAAGAGATCCTCTGACCGGCAACACAATAAAGCTGTATAGCATGGCAGCTATGCATGATTTAGGGTTATGTGCAGAGGTGACAATAGCAGCAGGCAGGGTTGTCAGTGTAAGAAATATACCTGAGTCTGCTATTAAGGCAACTGCATTTGAGTTCGGAGGTTTTTAAGATGATCAAGTGTTATAATTGCGGATCTGTGTTTGATGAAGATGAGTTAGAGCATAGAGAAGAGAATGTAGGTGAGTTTTGGGGTGCACCTGCTTACATGAAAGTTGATATCTGCCCTCATTGCGGATCTGATGAGATAGATGATCTACCTGAGACAGAAGATGATGAGGAGGCAGACAATGAACAATGATTTAATCAGCCGTGAGACATTGAAAAAGAAGATACAGGGAGTAGTTGAAAACGAAATGCCTATTGATAAAAAATGGGCATTAGGTTTGAGGTATGCTCTGAAACTAATAGACAATGCCCCGAAAGTAGAATTGCAAATGGGTAGAATGACCAATGGAGTTATAATTCCGATTGCAAGACCTAAAGGCGAGTGGATATTTGATACCGAGTTTACAGAATTTGGCAATCCTTATGGGTGTTACAGATGTGATAAGTGTGGTGGTCATAGTTCGGATAAATACCCATTCTGTTTTTGGTGTGGGGCGGATATGAGAAAGGAGGCAGACAATGAGATGTAAAGATTGTAAATATAGGGAAGAATGTAAACCAAAAATATATAAATTTTTCGGTCGTAAACACGCAGATGTTTTGATAGCAATGGGTATGCATTGTTGTTTTCCAGAAGAAAGGAGAAAAACAGAACAAGAGGAGGCAGACAATGACTAAAGAGATTCTTTGTTATATATCTTTGTTTTTATCGGGATTTTCTCTTGGTGTTAGTGTAGCAAATATGATTTGGGTATGCAGAAAGAGGTGATGATCATGAATAAGAAGATGCAGGCTTATTGGGCAGAGCATGATGAGTGGGTAAAAGAAAGAGATGAGGTGGTAATGACCTTTGACCTGAGTAAGTTTAGGGCATTCTACCACAAATGGCAGAAAAAAGGTATCTACACAAAGCCTTTGCCGGTTGATGATCTTGTAGTGAGCATAGCAATCAGGCAGATGGTGCTTGCAATAAAAGATGCACCTAAAGACAAAGTAAAAGAGGCAAAGCAGTGGCTAATAGATCATGGATGCAGTGCAGATCCGTGGGCAAAGTGAGGTGATAACATGGCAGGGCATGCAGATATAGAAAGAAAGTATCATGAAGGTTATGAGGCAGGCAAAAGAGATGCAGACAAGCAATATGATGATCTTGTTAGATTTGGGCATCTCTGCATCAGGATAGGCATCAGAGACTTATATGCTTTAGAGCATGGCATTATAGATGAAGATGAGATGAACTTTCTGCATGATATGATGCAAAAGTTAATAGCAACACCTAAGATCAAAGGAGACTGATTATGGCAATAGATTGGGATGCACTGAAAAAACTGAGAGCTGATGAGAAGAAAGAGCCTGTTGAGGTAACACCGGCAGAGGCAGAGAAGAAAAAGCAGGCAGCTAAAGAGTATCAGCACAAGTATTATCTTGAGGTGACAAAGCCTAAGAGACAGAAAGCAAAAGAGGGCAAGAAAAGATGATAGATGTAAATACAACATTAGGCAACAACAGTACCATTGAGGTAGGTATTGAGCTTGAGCCTTTAATGCCTTACAGAGATCCTTTGACAGGTGCATCAATAGATCCTGTTAAGAGTGAAATTAAAGAGTTTTTTTACATCACTCTGAAAAATAGGCAGTGTGGCATGCAGAATCAGTGGAAAATGCGTATGTCAAGAGAACAGGCAGAAGAGATAGGTGCAGGCTTAATGCAGATGCTATCTCTGCACAGGTAAAAGGGGGCAGATCATGTATAAATCACCAATAGAAATAACTATACAAAAGATAAGTGAGCAGATAACTGAGCAAAGAGATAACAACATAATGGTGCAGATCCGTGAGCAAACAGGCATAAATGTTGACCGGCAAGAGCTTATTAAAGCATTAGCATTTGACCGTGAGCAGTATGCACAAGGCTTAGCAGATGGCACAAAGGTGCTTGATGCTGTCTGCAAGTTCAAAAAGACTGAGCTGCTCAAAATGGATCTTGCATCAGGTTGCTTTGAGACACACACCCTCTGTTACAATCCTATGTGTGCAGGTGAGTGCATGCATCAGTGTTTAAAGGAGGTATGATATGCAGTCATATTACATCAGATACAGAATCAGGGGCAGAGATCAAGAACACACAGCAGATGTAGAGGCAAGAGACATAAAGAGTGCTAAAAGGAAAATAGGAAAAAAGCACGGTTATAAAGATGGCAGAATGATACACCTGATAAAGGTTGATATTATAGGTTATTTTTAAGGAGGTATGATCATGGCAATAGCATTAGCAGTCAGCATCACACTCAATGTGTGTCAGGCGGTTGTGTTTTGGCTTGTGGTGTTAGGTGTTGCAAAAGGCAAAAAAGGTGAAGAAAATGCGTGAGATACTTGCAGTAATAGCTTTGATATTATCAGGCTTTGCTTGTGGTATGGTGAGTTGTAATCTAATATGGGTAATTTACAGCCTAAAAAGAAAAGAGGCAGAGCAAAATGAGCAGGAATAAAGATATCAAGTTTTTACATGACTTCACCGGCAAGAGCTACAAAGAGTGCCGTGCCCTGATGAAAGCACATCATTGGGATCTTGGTGAGGCAATAGGTCTTAGAGAATCATTAGATTTTATTACTAAGGCTTGGGATGGCATTATAGAGGCTTTTAAACCGTTTGTGCAGGCTCTGAGTGAGGCAGTGACTACTGTTGCAGATGCTGCAAACAAAGCTGTGCAGATGGCTCTTGAGAGTGAAATTGAGGTAGATGCAGATGAGGCAGGCTGACATTTGGGGTGGCACACAAGATATTTTGTTAGTGCAAGAGTATGAAAGCAAGTTTGATGCACTCTTCTCATCTAAATCAGATGAATGGGCAACACCTGCTGATCTGTTTGCAGAGCTTGACAAAGAATTCTGCTTTGACTTAGACCCTTGTGCAACTCATGAGAATCACAAGTGTGAGAAATACTTTACAAAAGAGCAAAACGGTTTATCATTATCATGGGGGGGGGGTGCAGAGTCTTTGTGAATCCGCCTTACTCTGATATAAAAGCATGGGTGCAGAAAGCATGGCAAGAAAGCACAAAGCCTAACACAGTTGTTGTGATGCTGATACCGGCAAGAACTGACACAAGATACTTTCATGAGTACATTTTACACAGAAGTGAGATCCGCTTTTTGAAAGGAAGGCTTAAATTTGGTGATAGCAAGAACTGTGCACCTTTTCCCTCTATGTTAGTGATATTCAGAGCAGGTGGCATTGTATGACAAGATATTTGAGATATAAAGGCTCTGATTACATCTTAGGTGAGATAGTGCAAGAGTGTGACTTTTACTATCTTGTCAAGAGAACACCCACAAAAGAAGATCCTTCTTTGAGGCTTGTATCACACCCTAAGTGGGCAACAGAGGTAGTAAAGGAGACTGATCTATAATGATACTATTTAAGGCAACAATACCGCTTGAGCCTAAGACAAAGAAAAACAATCAGAAGATCCTGACAAACGGAAAGACCGGCAAGCCTTTTATTGTGCAGAGTGATGCATACAAGAAATATGAAAGAGATGCAGGGTGGTTCTTAGGCAGATGCAAAAAGACAATATCTGAGCCTGTCAATGTCAAGTGCATCTTTTACAGGTCAACAGAAAGAAGAGTTGATCTGACAAACCTGCTTGAGGCAATAGATGATATCTTAGTTAAGTACAGAATCATTGCAGATGATAACTTTAAGATCCTTGCAGGGCATGATGGCAGCAGGGTATATATTGACAAAGAACACCCACGCACAGAAATTTACATTGAGCCTGTAAGCATGTATAATGAAACAAAGGAGGCTTAATTATGAATGATGATTTGAAAAGAGAAATAATTACACCTGAGACAAAGCAGAATAAGAGAAGGGCATACAGTAAAAAGCACATGGAAAAGTGCAAGACAATGTGTGTCACTCTGAGACAGGCAGAAGATGCTGACATTATTGCATGGCTTGATAAGCAGGATAATAAGTCAGAATCTGTGAGAAAGGCTATCAGAGGCTATCTGAGCATAGTAAGAGCATTTGAGAAAGCACAGAAAGCAGAGATCAGAGCAAGAGCAGAAGAGGTGAGCAATGGATAACAGGGTGATAAGAGAAGAGTATGCAGAGATGGCAGCTCAGATCATAGATGAAGAAGAAAGCCTGATAGATGTTGCTAACAGTCACGCAACAATCATTTACTTAGGATCTGACAATGAGAAGAAAAGCAAAGGCAAGGCGGTCTTAGGTGAGTGTGAGAGAATCTCTGACAAATATAAATGGGGCATACCGGCAGACTTTACAATAACTGTCTTTGAAAAGAATTGTGCAGGCTTTACAGATGATCAGTTAAGGATCTTGCTCTTTCATGAGCTTTTGCATGTGGGCATTGAGTTTTTAGATGATGGCTCTGAGAGATACTCTGTTAAGCCTCATGACTATGAAGATTTTAAAGAGATAACAGACAGATACGGAACAGAATGGGGCAAGGTAGTATGAATATAGAGCAGATGAAATTAGCAGATATCAAGCCTTATAGCAAGAATGCAAAGATGCATGATAAGGTGCAGATAGATAATGTGGCAGAAAGCATTAGGCAATTTGGCTTTGCACAGCCTCTTGTAGTTGACAAAGACAACAACCTTATAATAGGTCATTGCAGGCTCATAGCATCTAAAAAGCTGCATCTGAGAACTGTGCCGGTTGTGAAAATGGCAAACCTGACAGAAGAGCAGGTCAAAAAGCTCAGATTGCTTGATAACAAACTTAATGAGTCTGATTGGGATTTTAACCTCATAATAGATGAGATAGCTGATCTTGACTTTGATGGCTTTGACCTTGATTGGGGCATAGAATTAGATGATGGCACAACACCGGCAGAGGTGGTAGAAGATGAGATCCCTGCTGAAATAGAGACAAGATGCAAAGAGGGTGACTTGTGGCAGTTAGGCAGGCACAGGCTTATTTGTGGTGACAGCACAAGTGAGGCAGATATTGAGCGGTTGTTAGCACACCATAAGGCGGATATTGTATTACAAGATCCGCCTTATGGTGTGTCTGTTGTGGGCAACAATGGTGAGGTAGGTGCTAACTTTGGCATAGCTAAAAAAGGCAAGTATAAGCAGATAATTGCAGATGATACAACAGAGACAGCAGAGCTTAATTATCAGATAGTCAGTAAACTGACAGATAAGCAGATAATTTTTGGTGGTAACTACTTTACACAATTTCTGCCTTTCTCAGACTCTTGGTTAATTTGGGATAAAAGAGGTGAGAGTGGCATAAAAAACACATTTGCGGATGGTGAGATGGCATGGTGTAGCTTTCACACGCCTGTAAGAATTTATCATCAGTTGTGGAATGGCATGATAAGAGAAGGTGAGCACGATAAGAGGGTACATCCGACACAAAAGCCTGTTAAGATGCTTGGTGAGATTCTCAAAGACTTCTCAGAAGAAAACAACACGGTACTTGACTGCTTTGGTGGCAGCGGATCAACACTTATAGCATGTGAGCAACTCAACAGGCAATGCTATATCTGTGAGTTAGAGCCTTATTATTGTGATGTGATCATAGCAAGATGGGAAAAGCTGACAGGTCAAAAGGCGGTGATTATCAATGGCTAAAAGAGGTGAGGTAGGCAAAAACAACCTTATTCCTATGAATAAGAGAACGGAAAAAGAACAAAAAGAGATAGCTAAAAAGGGCGGTATAGCATCAGGAAAGGCAAGAAAAGAGAAAGCAGACCTTAAAAAGCAGTTGCAGGTGTGGCTTGAATCTTATGTAGCAACAGACAAAAAGGGCAACCCTATTACCGGCTCAGAGCTGATGGTGCAGGTAGCTGCCAAAGAGATTAGCAAGGGCAGTCCACGATTTTGGGAGCTTGTAAGAGATACAGCAGGCTTTAAGCCTGTTGATAAAGTCATTGTTGCGGATGTTGATCAGGATGTGATAGATGAAGTAGAGGCAATGGTGTTTGAGAGCAAGCAGCAGGAAACACCGGCAGAGCCTGCTAAGCCTGTAAGAAAAAGAGCAGCAAGAACTGCTAAGAAAGCAGATGCAGAGGCAGCACCTGAGAAAAAGACAAGGAAAAGGGCAAAGTGACAAGACAAGATGCAGTATCTTTTCTAAGACATTTCCCTGTAAAGTTCGGTCATTTGTTAGGCTTTAACAAATTGACCGACTTTCACAATGAGTGGATAACTGAGATGGCTTTTGGCACAGAGGATCATACTCTGCAAGGGCACAGAAATTCATATAAGACAACATGCCTATCAATAGCACTTGCTATTATTATAATATTATTACCTAATAAGCGAATTCTATTCATGAGAAAGACTGATGATGATGTTAAAGAGATCATCAAGCAGGTCAAAAATATTCTGCTTAACCCTAAGACTCAATATCTGATCTTGTGTATTTACGGTATTAAGATAAAATTCACTGTTGACAATGCAACTGAGCTAAGCACTAACCTAACAACTGATATTAAGGGCACAAGTCAATTAACAGGCATAGGTATAGGATCATCAATGACAGGTAAGCATTATGACTATATCTTTACAGATGATATTGTCAATATCAAAGACAGAACATCAAGAGCAGAAAGAGAAAGAACTAAAACAGTATATCAAGAGCTTATAAATATCAAGAATCAGGGCGGTAAGATCCACAACACCGGCACACCATGGCATGAAGATGATGCTTTTCAACTTATGCCAAAGGCAGAGAAATGGGATTGGAAAAGAACAAATATCTTTTCTAAGGCAGAGATAGAAAAGAAAAAAGAGGAAATGTCACCTTCTCTGTTTGCTGCTAACTATGAATTAAAGCACATTGCATCAGAAGATGTGATCTTTAAAGATGCACAGACAGGCGGTGAGATAGAAAAGGTAGTGAATGCTATGTATGGGCACATTGATGCTGCTTATGGTGGTGAGGACAGCACAGCTTTCACTATTTGCAAAAAGCAAGAGGGCAAATATTATGTATATGGCAGGCTATGGCAAAAGCATGTTGATGATTGCTTATCAGAGATCATAGAAGAAAAGCAGAGACTGCTTGTCACTACTCTGATCTGTGAAGAGAACGGTGATAAAGGCTATCTGAAAAAAGAGATAATTAAAAGAGGTGAGAAAGCATCTTCTTATTGGGAATCTACCAATAAATATATCAAGATTGTCACTTATCTGAAAGCTGAATGGAAAAATGTTATCTTTGTAGATGGTACAGATCCTGAGTACATTGACATGATACTCAATTACAATGAGTATGCAGAGCATGATGATGCTCCTGACAGTCTTGCATCTATGATTCGCAAGCTATGGGGCAAAAAAGAAGAAAATGACAGTGTATCATTTTTTGGTTATTAAATGTTATAATGCAAAAAATAGGTATTGACAAAATGAGCAGGCAATTATATAGGCATCAGACCGAAAGGAGATAACATGAAAACTTATCAGGATTGGGCAGAGGTTGCACAGAAGTCAGAAAAAGACCGCATTGAGTTTGTCAAGTCTGCTATAAATGATCATAAATCAAGCAAGGCTTATAAGAATGCAATCATAGGTGATGATTACTTTAACGGTGAAAACACGACTATCAGAATGCTTGAGAAAGTCATATACAATGCTAAAGGGCAGGCAGTGCCGGACACAGTATCACCTAATCACAAGATTGCTAACAGGTTCTTTTATCGCTCAGTCTTGCAGGCAACCTCTGTGCTGCTTGGTAATGGCATCACATGGGCAAACGGTCAGGGCAAAGGCTTAGGTGAGACCTTTGACAAAGACATTATGCAGGTGTGCAGGCTTGCACAGGTTGAGGGTGCATCTTTTGCCTTTTGGAATCTTGACCATATAGAGATATACAGTCTGTCTAACTTTGTGCCCTTCTATGATGAAGAGGATGGTGCTCTTAAAGCAGGTATCAGATTTTGGCAGATTGCAGATAATAAGCCTATGAGGGCAACAGTCATGGAGCTTGACGGCTATGAGGAATACATATTTGACGGTACAGAGGGTAATGTCTTTAAGGAAAAGAGACCTTATAAGCTCAAAGTGAGAACATCAGAGGCAGACGGTGATGAGATATATGATGGTGAGAACTACTCTAATTTCCCTGTTGTGCCCTGTTACGCAAACAACACAAAGACAAGTGAGCTTTTGCCTATCAGAGCCACAATAGATGCACATGATCTTATCAGCTCAAACTACTGCAACACAGTTGATGATGCTAATTTGATCTATTGGTCAATTACAAATGCCGGTGGCATGAATGATGCTGATATTGTCAAATTTATAGACAAGATGAGGAAACTGCACATTGCACAGGTGGATGATGATCAACAGATACAGAGTCATGAGGTCAGTTTGCCTTATGAGGGCAGGGAGGCTATCTTAGACAGGCTTGAGCAGCAGTTGTATAAAGATGCAATGGCACTTAACACTTATGATCTTGCAAGCGGTGCAGTTACTGCCACACAGATACAGGCAGCTTATGAGCCTTTGAATCAGAAGTTAGACATGCTTGAGTCTTACATCACTGACTTCATACAGAGACTGCTTGACATAGCCGGTCTTGAGGATGAGGCATCTTATGACAGGTCAATAGTCATTAACAAGACAGAAGAGATAAACACCCTTGTTAATGCTGCTATGTACTTAGATCCTGAGTACATCACAGAAAAGATCATGACTATTTTCGGGGATAAAGATCAGATAGAAAGCACCATAGACAAGCAGGAAACAGACAACCTTGACAGACTGACAAGCGGTGAGGGCACAGATAACACAGAAGAGCAGTAAAGCGGTGAAAGGTAGATGGATAATACTTTTCCTTATGATGCAGGCAGAAAGAAGGTAGATGAGCAGCTAAAAAAGTTAGAGGCTCATTTATCTTCTGTTTATAAGCAAGCTGCATCTGAGTGCCAAAAAGAACTTGATGAATACTTATCAAGGTTCAGAATAGCCGAAAGAATCAAAAGAGATCAGGTCAAAAACGGTGTTATAACTCAGTCTGAGTATCAGAATTGGGCAAGGAGACAGATATTTCATACAAGACAGATGCAGGCAAAGGTGCTTGATTTGTCAAAAAAGATGGTGAATGCAGATAAAGAGGCAATGGCAATGATAAACAAAGAATTGCCTGCCGTTTATGCCACATCATATAATTGGGGTGGCTTTAGAGGTGAGAAGTTTGCACAGGCAGCAGGCTTTGATTACACACAATTTACCATTGTCAATAAAGATGCAGTCAGGGTGCTTGCAACAGAAGATCCTGACTTAATACCATGGAAGCCTATGCCTGATGATAAAAAAGACCTTGCATGGAATAGGCAGCACATACAGCAGGCAATAGAGCAGGGCATAGTGCAGGGTGATGGCATTGACAAGATATCTAAGAGACTTCTGCCGGTTGTCAACATGGATGAGACTGCTGCAAGAAGAACTGCAAGAACTGCTGTTAATAGCATAGAGAACAAAGGCAGAAAAGATGCAACTGACAGAGTAAGAGATGCAGGCATCCCAATGACAGAGGTGTGGTCATGTACTCATGACAGCAGGACAAGAGATACACACATACTGCTTGATGGTACAAAGCCTAATGAAGATGGCTATTTTGGTGAGGGCATCTTAGATCCTTACCACCTCATGCAGTACCCTTCTGATCCTAATGGTGAGCCTAAAGAGGTTTATAATTGCAGATGCAGGCTTAACAGCTTTATAGAGGGCATAGATCATAGCAAAGATGCAGACCTGTATGCTCAATTTATGTCTGAGAACTATGAAGAGGATTGGGAAACAGTCAAAAGAGACATACAGTCAAAAGAGCTTGCTTATCAGGCTAACAAGGCTAAGGCTATTGAAAGAGCAAAGAAAAGAGCAGAGACAAGACAGGCAGAAGTGCCAAAACAGGTCAAAGATGAAAAAGCAGAGCCTAAGCCTGAGATAACAAAAGAGCCTAAGCCTGTCAATGAGTCTGTGCCTAAGACAGAGCCAAAAGATTTTACATCTGATCAAAAAGCTGCAATAGATTATTATGTAAGTGGTGATGGCATGTACTTAAATGACATGCTGAGAGGCAGGCATGGTCTAAGTGAAAGAGACTTGAGCAGTGATGATAAAAAGATAATCAAAGACCTTGATGCTGCTTTGGATAAAATTGTACCTGATAAAGTATTGTTTAGGAATGTTGATGCATCTGCAATCTTTGGTAGAGATGTTAACCTTTATGATCTTAAAAGTGAGATATTGTACAATGAGTATAGCAGTCAAAAAGGTGATTATGCACAAAACAAAGCAAAGAAAATCAATGATGTTATAAATAACACTTTAGGCAAAACTTATATAGATAAAGGCTTTGTCAGCACTACAAGAGATTCTAAGATTGCAGAAAATTGGGGAGACTTTACCGGCTCAGAAAACCCTGTAATATTAAAAATTACACCTTCTGCAAAGACAAAAGGTGCTGATGTAAGCAGTGCAACAGATTATCTCAGACAGATAGAGGCAGAAGATCCACAGAAAGAGACATTGTTAGCAAGAAATCAAAGGTTTAAGATAATAAAAATATATGCATATAATCATAATGTATATATAGATGTTGACATTGTATAAAGGTGGTGATACTCATGGCAATCAAGGCGGTCAGAATAGAAAGCCACATAGATGAGGTGACAGAAGAGCTTGAGAAAAAGCTGATCAATTATCTTGAGGCAATAGGCATAGATGCTGCAAGCACTGCTGCATCTGTTGCTCCTGTTGATACCGGCAGGCTCAAAAACAGTATTTCACATGAGGTTGTGCCTGATGAGGCATGTGTGTACATAGGCACAAGCGTTAAGAATGAGCAGGGGCACTGCTATGCAATAGATCAGGAATTTGGCACAAGCAGAGGCATCAAGGGCAGGCATTTTATACAGTTTGGTGCAACAGCTCATCAGGCAGAGTATAAGAGAATACTTGAAAACATCTTAGAGCAGTAAAATTGACAAAAAGCAGGTGAAGTATTGACAACTTTTCCTGCTTTTTGTTATATATAAAAGTATAAGTCTAATGAATAAGGCAATTTTCACCGAAGTAAAGGAGACATTAACATTATGGCATCATTAAGCAGAAAATTCTTAGCAGCACTTAACATTGAGGAAGGTGTAGCTGATCAGATTATTGAGAGACACAATGAGGTCTTAACAGAGATCAAAGAAGAAAGAGACAATCTCAAAGAGATGGCTGAGAAAGCAACCGAACTGCAAAAGCAGGTAGATGCTTACAAGGCTGATGAGGAAAAAGCCGAAAAAGATCCATACAAGGTCAAGTATGATGCTCTTAAAGAAGAGTTTGAGGCTTACAAGGCTGATATTGACAGCAAGGCAACCGCTGCCAAAAAAGAGGCAGAATATCGCAAACTGTTAAAGGATTGTGGTGTTGCCGAAAAGAGAATTGATGCAGTTCTCAAAGTCACAGACCTTGCAGGCATTGAATTCGATAATGAAGGTAAGTTAGCAAACAGTGATAAACTTGCAGAAAGCATCAAAGCTGAATGGTCTGACTTTATACAGACAGAAAGCACAACAGGTGCAAAGACTGCAACACCGCCTGCTAACAACGGTGGTAAGCAGACAATGACTAAGGCAGAAATAAGAGCAATAACAGATCCTGCTGCAAGGCAGAAGGCTATGCTTGAGAATCCTGCATTGTTTGGCTTATCAGATCAGAGTGCTGACTAATAGCAGAAAGGAAAAAGAAAATGGCAGCAGAAGATAGGCTTATTAAGAAAGCAAACATTGCAAAGGTTAGAGAACTTGACTTCGCACAGCTCTTTGCAGAAAACATTGACAATCTTGTTAAGATGCTTGGTATCACAAGAAAGATCCCTGTAACAGCAGGCACAGTGCTCAAGGTGCTCAAGGTCACAGGCACATTGCAGAGTGGCTCAGTTGCAGAGGGTGATATTATCCCTCTTTCTCAGTATGCAACTACATGGACTCCTATTGGTGAGGCAACACTCAAGAAGTGGCGTAAGGCTACATCAGCAGAGGCTATCATGAAGGGCGGTTATGATCAGGCTGTAAATGATACAGATGCTAAGCTCATCAGAGACATTCAGAAGGGCATTAGGTCTGACTTCGTTACATTCCTTGCAACCGGCACAGGCAGTGCAAGCGGTGATAACTTGCAGGCTGCTCTTGCAGATGCATGGGGACAGTTGCAGGTGCTTTTTGAGGATGATGATGTTCAGACAGTTTTCCTGCTTAACCCTCTTGATGTAGCTGACTACCTTGCTAAGGCTCAGATTACTACACAGACAGCTTTTGGCTTTACCTATGTAGAGAACTTCTTAGGTCTTGGTACAGCTATTCTGACAGGTGCTATTGAGCAGGGTACTTTCTATGCAACAGCAGCAGAGAACATTGTTCTCTACTACATTGATGCAAATGAGAGCAACGGTCTTGGTGAGGCGTTTGACTTCACAACTGATCCTGAGACAGGCTTAGTAGGCATCCATGAAGATGCAAACTACACACGCATGCAGTTTGAGACAGTTGCTATTGCCGGCATTGACCTCTTTGCAGAGAAGTTGGATGGTGTTGTTGTTGGTACAATCGGTGATGTAGAATCTTGATGAGGTGATACATGGAAAAGACTCTTACTAAGGTATGTGAATATCTCAACAACTATTTCCCACGCAATGAGGCACAGGGCAGCTTTGTTATTGCAGAAGGTGTGATAACACTGCCTGAGAGTCTCAAGCTCAAAGAGGGGCAGTATTTTCGCATTCTTGGTAGTGATCTTAATGATGGTGTGTACAAATATCCGGCAACAAAGCTGAATGATGAAGAGTTCACAGGTGCTATTTGGTCAATGGCTGTGCCTGTCACGGTCATTGACCTTGCATCTGAGATAGAAGAGTGGGAAAAGCTCTATGATGGTGTTGACTCACCTGCTAACTCACCTTATAACTCTGAGTCTTTCGGGAATTACTCTTACAGCAAAGGTTATGCATCACAGAGCGGTGCTAACAGTGGCACATGGCAGGCGGTCTTTGGTTCACGCCTTGCACCTTTCAGACGGTTGAGGAATGTGTGATGAGCTTAGTAGATAATGCAATGACAGCATCTATTATTATGGATAAGCGGTCTGTATCAGATGGCAGGGGTGGTCTTATCACTCAGTATGTAGATGGTGTAGAGATCAACATAGCTTATTCTTTTGACAGTTCAACACAGGCAAGGATAGGTGAGCAGCAGGGTGCAACAAGCAGATACATTCTGACAACAAGAAAGAATGTCAATTTGCAGTATCATGATGTTGTTAAGAGAAAGTCAGATAATAAGATTTTCAGAGTGACAAGTGATGGTGATGATAACTACACACCTGCCTCTGCAAGTCTTAACATGCGACAGGTTGAGGCAGAAGAGTGGGAGTTGCCTAATGGGTAATATTATGGATAAGCAACAGGCGTTATATAACTTTTACAATTCTTTTTTACCGGCATATGATGAGAATTCAGTGCCCGAAGATGCAAAAATGCCTTATATAACTTATCAGGTTATCATTGATGATCTTGATAGTGTTGTTTTTCCCACTGCCTCTATTTGGTACAGGTCTGACTCATGGGCAGATGCAGATGCAAAAGTCAATGAGATATCACAGTACATTGAGACAATGTTGCCTGTGCCTCTGAAAGATAACGGCTTTATGCATGTGACAAAAGGCACACCATTTGCACAGAGAATGGCAGAGACTGATACAACAGTCAAGAGATATGTACTTAACTTAGGTATAGAGTTCTTAACAGAATACTGATAAAGGAGATAAAATCATGGGCAAAAGGTTTACACAGGTAAAGCTGAATGCTTTTAAAGAAATACAGGTAGAGGCAGGTGTCATTTTAAAGGCATTTGATCCTTCTAACCCTGTTTTAGATCGTGCTAACATTGTCTGTGTTACAACAGGTGGCATTACAATCAATGCTAAGCCTACTTATACAGACTACTTTGAGGATGTTGACAATGTGCCTAACAACACTAAAGAGGGCAAGCAGCTTGACTCTTGGGAGTGCTCTATTGCAACGACAGCTCTTGATACATCAGCAGAATCACTCAGGCTTGAGCTTGGTGCTGCTGATATTGATGAGACTGACACAAACAGAGTCACACCACGCAACTATGTAAAGCTCACAGACTTTGCTGATCTTTGGTGGGTTGGTGACAGAGCGGATGGCGGTCTTGTGGCTTGTCAGATCCTTAATGCACTTAGCACAGATGGGTTCTCACTCAAGACCACAAAGAAGGGTAAGGGCACAACTGCTCTGACTCTTACAGGTCATTACTCACTTGATGCAGTTGACACAGTTCCTATGAACTTCTATGTTATTGAGGGTGACTCTGAGAGCAACTCTATTGTGCTTGATAAGGCAAGTGCAACGGTTGTAGAGGGCAATGATGTGACAATCACGGCAACAACAGTGCCGGATAACGCAACTGTAACATGGCAGAGCCTTGATACCTCTGTTGCAACTGTTGTAGGCGGTGTTGTAACAGGTCAGGCAGAAGGTGAGACAATCATCATTGCATCTTTCATTGACAGCAATGACAAGACATATCTTGCAACATGTGCTATATCTGTAACAGCAGCAGAGGTTGAGCAGGGTGAAGGCTAATTGAGAAAGGGGAAAAGTTATGGCAGAAGTAAACACGACAGGTAACAAGCCTAAAGTTGATCTGACAGAGGCAAACAATAAATCACTTGATTTATTGGTAGAGATTGCAGATCCTTTCTTTGAGTTGCTCAAAGATCCTGAGTTCTCTAAGCTCTATGTAGTCAATGTGCTTGATGCTATTAAGTATGCATGTGCTAATCATAAAGAGAAGATCATAAAGATAGCTGCTGCATTAGATGGCAAGCCTGTTGATGAATACATTGTCAACCCTTTCACAATGCCTCTTAAAATCGTTACAGCGATAGCTATGTACAGTAAGCTAAGCACAGACCTTTTTACATCGGCAGATCAGAACACGGACAAAGCCTCTTCTGCATCTGCTATGGAGAGTACAGAGGCACAAGAAGAGCAGACCTTTTCTTAAAATATTGCTTAGCTAAACTTGAAGAGCATGAGCGGTCAGAGGCATACAGATGCTATGTCTCTGATTCGCTCTTTTTCTTACAGCATCTTATTGCAAGGCAAGAAGATGATCCTGATTGTGCATTGTTTGGTATGAAATATAGAGATATCATGAAAGCAGCACAAGAAGAGCCGGTTGATAATAAGGCAAAAGCGGAACAAATAAAGAATGATTTGATAGCAAAAGCTAATGCTATTGCTAATGGTGGATAAAAATGAATGTATTTGAGTTATTTGCAAAGTTAGGTCTTGATGCATCAGAGTATGAGGCAGGCTTAGAGCAAGAAGAAAGCAAAGGTGCAAAGTTTGGTACAGGTCTGAAAAAGGCAGCAGGTGTAGCTGCAACGGCAGTCACGGCAGCAACAGGTGCAGTGGTTGCCTTTGCCGGTAAGTCAGTACAGGCAGGCATGGACTTTGACTCTGCTATGTCTCAGGTAGCTGCAACAATGGGTGTCACTACTGATGAGATAGGCAATCTCAGAGACTTTGCACAGCAGATGGGCAGCACTACTGCTTTCTCTGCTACACAGGCAGCAGAGGCACTTAATTACATGGCACTTGCAGGCTATGATGCAGATACATCAATGAGCATGCTGCCGACTGTGCTTGATTTGGCAGCAGCAGGCGGTATGGATCTTGCAACTGCCTCTGATATGGTCACAGATGCATCTTCTGCATTAGGCTTATCAATAGATGAGACAGCACAGATGGTTGACAAGATGGCTGCTGCATCTTCTAACACCAACACCTCTGTATCACAGTTAGGTGAGGCAATGTTAGCAATAGGTGGCACAGCTAAGTACCTTGTAGGCGGTACTACTGAGCTTTCTACTGTCTTAGGCATCATGGCAGATAATGGCATCAAGGGTGCAGAGGGTGGCACTCATTTGAGAAATATCCTCTTGTCACTCACAGCACCTACTGATACTGCTGCTGCTGCTCTTGAAGAGTTAGGCGTGTCAGCACTTGATGCTGATGGCAACATGAGACCTTTGGAGGATGTGTTTGCTGATCTTAATGCTGCAATGTCTGACATGAGCACAGGTGAGCAGGCAGATGTGCTTAGCAAGGTCTTTAATAAGACAGACTTGACGGCAGTAAATGCCCTGTTATCTACAACACATGACAGGTGGGCAGAGGTCACAAATGCAATAGATCAATCACAGGGTGCTGCTGAAAAAATGTCAACGACACAGCTTGACAACCTTGCAGGTGATATCACCCTTTTTAAAAGTGCCTTAGAAGGGGCACAGATAGCTATTTCAGACAGTCTGTCACCTGAGTTAAGAGAATTTGTGCAGTTTGGTGCAAGCTCTATTAGTAGCCTTACAGAGGCTTTTAAAGAGGGTGGCTTAGCAGGTGCTATGGGTGAACTTGGTAACATCATTGCAGACGGTGCAAGGATGTTGCTTGAGCATGCACCTGATTTTGTGAATGCAGGCATGCAGTTGCTGTCTGCTCTTGGTCAAGGCTTTGTTGATAATATAGGGTTGGTGGCAGATACAGGTGCAACTATCTTGGTACAAATTGCAGAAGGTATAGCCGGTAATATTGATACAATAGTGCCTGCTATTGTTTCTGTAATCACAACTCTTGTCAGCACATTCAGTGATCCTGCTGTTGCAGTGCCCTTGACTAAGGCAGGAATTCAGATAATAGTAGGCATCATTTCAGGACTTGCACAAGCAACACCTGAGCTTACAAGCATGATACCTATGGTAATAGGCAATCTGATCTTAACGGTGCAAGAGGTCTTGCCTGATTTGGGTGAGGCAGTCTTAGACATTTTGGGTGCTATTGGGTTCTCAATTCTTGGTGCTATCGGTGGTCTGATGGGCATGAGCTTTGATGAGATATCAGATGGCTTTTTGAATCTTGATGATGCATTAGTTGATTTTGGCGGTAATGTATTACTATACATCAGCGGTCTTTGGACTGATATAACATCAGGCATCACTACATTTTTCACTGATTTAGGCACAAATGTATCATCAGGTTTTAACAATGCACTTGATACTGTCAAGGGATGGGGCAGTGATGTATGGGATGCAATCAAAGGCACATTTGATAATATTGTATCGTTTGTAGGTGACTGTGTTGATGATCTTATTAACATGTTTGACTTTGATTGGTCATTGCCTCAAATCAAACTGCCTCATTTTAAGATATCAGGCGGTCAAGCACCATGGGGATTTGCCGGTCAAGGTACATTCCCCTCTGTGCAGATACAGTGGTATAAAAAGGCTATGGATACACCTTACATGCTTGACTCAGCGACAATCTTTGGTGCTGCAAATGGCAAGTATATGGGCGGTGGTGAGGCAGGATCTGAGATGATCTACTCACATGAAAAGCTCATGGGTGATATAGGTGCAGTTGTTAATGCTGCTCTTGATAATCTTGTTTTTCCTATCAATGTGTTTATAGGTCAAAAGAAGATAGATCAACAGATAGTAACAGCTAAGGCACACAATAATGTAATATCAGGAGGTAGATAATGTCACTTGCAACAGACTATCCGATAATTATAAATGGTGTACAGTATCAACCTTTTAAGCAGTGGGATATCTCTTACAAAGATGCAAGGACTGTGCATGAGACAGAGGGTGGCACACAAGAAGATGTGATCATCAATACAGGCAGGCGGTCAATAGCAGTAGCTACAACCTGTCTGCAATCTGTTGCAACCCTGCTTACAGGCTTAGAGGATCTTAATAATTTCACGGTGAAATTCTATGATATCAAGGCTAATACATACAGAGAAAGCACAATGAGAGTCATGCCTAACTCAATGAGGTGTGCATTAAAAGAGAAAACATCAAGATTAAGTGCAACAAATGGTGTATATAATGTATCATTTACATTAGAGGAATATACATAAAGGAGCAAGAAAATGTATCAAAATGAGTCACCTGAGTATCTATATACAATGGACTATAAGGCAACTAAAAGGCGGTTGCTTGGTACAATAGGCTCTGTATCTTTTGCCGGTAAAGATGTTATTAGAGGCTCTTTTGAGGTAAGCAACAGGTGTGCAGAAGAGTCTAACATGATAATAGGCGGTGTGTATATCGGGCAGCTTAACATGACTTTTGCACCCTCTTTCTTGTCAAAGATATCAAGAAAGAACTATATAGGTAAAGTGATTGCACCTACAATAGGTCTATATGTGGATGATAATCAGGCGTGGGAAGATATACCTGTTGGCATTTATACAGTAGAATCTGCTAACATCAGCAGAGATGGCATCACAATAGAGGCTTATGACAACATGAAAAAGTTTGACAAGCCTTTTAGTCTATATTCACTGTATGGCAAGCCTTTTGATATCTTGTCATTGATCTGTAATGAATGCGGTGTGACATTAGGTGTAACACAGGCATATATTGAAAGCCTGCCCAATGGCACAGAGGATCTATATCTTGATGATAGGAATGACATTGAGACTTTCAGAGATGTGCTCTATTGGATAACTCAGACGGTAGTGTGCTTTGCTACAATCAACAGAGCCGGCAGCTTAGAGCTTAGAAAATTCGGCTTAGGCACAACTGAATTTGACGAAGAGCACAGAGACATTGATGCTATCTACTCAGACTATGTGACTAAGTGGACTTCTATTTCAATGTATGACTATGATGAAGAGGAAACACAGTATTATTCTCTTGTGCCTGATGATGGGTTGTGCATGAATTTGGGTGAAAACCCTTTCTTACAGACTGTCTCTGATATATCTGCTCAAGAGGCTATTGCTATCCTTGAGGCAGAGATAATTGCTGCTAATGAGCAGATAGACGGAATTGAAGATGAGATAGATGCACTTGATGATGATATAGATGATGTAGAAGAGCAGTTAAGAGAAGATCCTGACAACCCTGAGTTGTTAGCAGAGCTTGCAAGACTGATACAAGAGAAAGAATCAAAAGAGGCAGAGATAAAGGCTCTTGAAAAACAGATAGCAGATGATGAGGAAGAGTTAGAGAATGTCAGAAAGGGCATTGTAAAGCGGTCTAAGGTCTTTAAAGACAGAGCAAGAAAAAAGATGCTTAAAGAGATTGCTAAAATACAATTCACACCCTTTCATGTAACCTCTGCAAGAGATCCTATCTTTGACTTAGGTGATAAGATCATTTTCACAGGCGGTATGGCACAAGGTGAAACATGCTGTATCATGTCGCTTGATTACAAAATAGACTCTTTCACTTTTGAGGGTTATGGTGATAATCCTGCCTTGTCTGACAGCAGAAGTGCAACAGATAAGAGTGTGACAGGCTCTAAGAGGTCACAAAAGAAAGATGAAAAACTAAAATTTGCTTACTATGTCAATGCCGGTCAGATAAACATCCACAAGAATCAGGAAACAGAGATAGGGCATCTCAGATTTGGCTTAGGTGAAGATGTAGATGTTGAAACATGGGTAGAGCTTAAATTAAAAACTGATCTTAGCTCTGTTGAGGCACTCAAGCAGGCAGGCATAGCAGTTAAATACTATCTTGACGGTCAAGAGGTTGCATATCAACCTGTTGAAGAGTGGCAGGTAAAGACAGGCACAAGCGGTCTTTATCTTTTAAACAATGTTTTACACTTCTCATCTCAGACTGCATCTGAGACAGAGCAGGTGCACACTGTCAACTTTAATTATCACACACCACAGCTTGCAAGTGCTATGAGCCACATTTGGAGAGTTGCAGTTGTAGGTCTTGAGGGTGATATGATCATTGACACAGGTGATGCACACATAGTTGTGTGGGCACAGTCATTAAAGGGTGACTCTGAGTGGATAGGCAGAATAGAGGCAAGAGATGAAATACCATTTTATCTGTTTGGTACTCTTGATTTGTTCTCAGAATTGACAGAAGATGTAATTATAAGAGGCTTAGCACCTGTTGAAATTGATGATCTTATCACAGAAGATGGTGATGATCTGACAACAGAAGATGATGATGATTTGACAACAGAGTAAAGGTAAGGAGAAAAGACATGGGTAAAAAGAAAATAAGTCAGCTTTCTAATGCTGCAACCCTTGACGGCACAGAATACATACCAATGGTGCAGAATGGTGCAACAGTCAAAGCACCGGCAGGCAATGTTGCTGCTCTTGGTGGTGCATCTTACACTGATGTGACAGGCACATTAGCAGCAGGCAGCACATCTCTTGTGCTTTCTGATGCATCTATCACTACAAGCAGCACACTTGACATATATACTGATGTTTACGGTGTCAATCCTACTGCCGTGACTGTCTCAACAGGATCTGTCACATTGACCTTTGAGGCACAGCAGGCAGCAATAGCAGTGAAAGTGAGGGTGTGGTGATATGGCATATATAAGATGCATTGGTGCTAATGGTGGTGGCGGTACTACACCAAGTATAACTTTTACCCCTAAGACATTTTTTGATGAGCAAGGCATAGGCTCAAGCGGATGGGTTGCCACAGATGGCACAACAAACATGAGCATACAAGGCACATTTGCAAGTGTAACAGGTGAAAAAGTTATATCAAACTCTACAAATGAACTAAGAATGTATTTCCCTGTTACGGGCAGTTATTATCTTTTTGGTATAAGATGTAAGGTAGATCCTAACTTCACGCCAAGAAATACAAATAATTGGTATGAGTGCTCATGCATTATAGGTCAAGAATTAGGCGGTACACAAAAGGATTGTGCTGTTGTTATTGACAAAAATGGATATTTTGCATTAGGTACTGACACAGCAACAGTGAATAGTACAACAGTTAATGCATTAGACGGAAATGAACACACAATTTTTATGCTTGTAAATGCAGGTGATATTTCGCTTTACATTGATGGTGTGCTTGAAAAGAAAGTATCTATCACAATGAATGGCGGTGAAATGAATAATATAGGTGTTTTCTTTAATGTTGCTGATGGGTGGACAAGGACAGACGGTGAAATATATTCTGTTGGGTATTGGCAAGAGAACACGCCTATATTACCTTATCAATTCCCGACAATTTAACAGGAGGCAGAAGATGTTGAAAGGTAAAGTGACATTAAGGATAGCAGATGCAAAGACCGGCAAGATAGTGCATGAAGAAAGCCACACAAACACTGTAACACCTGCTCTTGCAAAGATCATAGCAGGCAACATTGCAGGGCAGATGAACTATAAGAAGATAACACCTCTTTATACAAAGCTCTTAGGCGGTGTGTGCTTGTTTGATGGATCTGTTTCTGCCTCTGATGTGTTTTTGCCTAAAGCAGATGATGCAACATTGACAGCTCATGCAGGGCAGCATGGCTTTGATACAAACAGTGACACAAAAAGAGGCACACCAAACACTCAAGAAAGCCTTGTCTTTGCTAATGGTGTTACATGGGTGTGGAATTGGTTGCAGACAAACGGCAACGGCAGAATAACAGATGTTGTATTAACTCATTCAGATACAGGTGATTATTGGAATGAGCAGGATAATAACAACACAATGGCATCTGACTTTTGCCCTGTTGATTATGTAGGTAATAATACTATTGTGCCTGATGAATTCTACAACTCAGAATTAGGTGTGATACCATATCAGAAAAAAATTCCCATAGGCTTTTATAATGATACTGATCATGTGGTCAGTATTGAATTTATACAGAGGGGCACAAGAGTTGACACAGCAGGCAACACAGTGCAGGCAGGCGGTGTCAATGTCTATGTGTCAAAGTTTACCGGCACAGGTGTTTTTCTTTGGAATGAGCTTGGTGAGCCTTTTGCAGAATCTTCTTTCTATGTAGAGCTGCCGTGGTATCAGTTTGGTAATTTTGAAGAAAGATATATACCTTATCACTTTGCCTATGATGATGCAAACAAAAAATTGTATTTTATTGCAATAGGCAAAGATAATTTAGGGTGGGATGATAGATATGATCCTTATGATAATAGGCTTAGACTTACTACCATTGACATTGAAGAGCAGACTTCTACTTATACAGAAATTGACCTGAGTTCTCTGTTGAGCGGTGCAACATTCTATGCTGCTAATTCTTACTTGCCTATTGAGTTGCAGATCATAGATAACTGCATCTTCTTGCCTTTGTATAACAGCACATACTGTGCTAAGGTCAACATGCTGACACATACTGCAACTCTTGTAAACAATTTTTATGAGGACACAACAGTAGAAAACACAAGAGGAAACAACTTTCAGATAGACTTAGGCAAAGGCAGGTTGATGAATTCAGATGCTATGGTATATATAAATGACAGCGGTGCATACAAGGGCATTGATATCAAGTATGACTCTAATATCTTTGACAAGTATGCCATGCAGAGATTTTTTGTTGCAAAGCAGGCAACAGACAACCCTGTGCAGTTTATTACATGCGGTGGATCTTTAGCAAATGTGAATAAGCATGAAAGAGGGTGCTTATTAAACAAGCTCTATGCTGCCACAGTCTTTCACTTAGAGACATCAGTAGTTAAGAACTCTTCTCAGACCATGACAGTAGAATATACCTTGACGCATGAGGAGGAGCAATCATGAATCAAGATGTGATGATGATTATAATAGCAGTTATAGGATCTTCTGCGGTGTGGCAGTCTGTTACATGGTTTGTTGACCGTTATGACAAGAGGAAAAAGTCTAATGAGGATATCATGTCAGAGGTCAGAAAAGTGAGCAATCAGGTGTGCAACCTTGAAAAAAAGGTTGATGAGAATCAGGCAGTGCTTGCAAGAACACACATTTTAAGATTTGCAGATGAGCTTAAAAACGGTGTGCATCATTCTAATGAGTATTTCAGACAGCAGCTTTTAGACTGTGATACTTATGAACAATTCTGCAAGGATCATGAAGAGTTTAAAAATAACTATACAGAGATGGCAAACAAATATATTAAAGATACCTATCAGAAATTATTATCAGAAGGTAAATTGTAAAGCAGAAAGGAGACAAAGTATGATTTTCAAGAATTCTAAAGTGTATGAT